>Ga0265294_10003184_pt1 | contig 21150 bp, 20 predicted proteins | sample MunlanPumphouse3_FD_192504 | JGI IMG/M metagenome (GOLD analysis project Ga0265294, IMG submission 192504) | Groundwater microbial communities from a municipal landfill in Southern Ontario, Canada - Pumphouse #3 | ecosystem: Environmental > Aquatic > Deep subsurface > Groundwater | place...
TTTTAAACAAATTTTACACTATTTGATTTGGTATGTGTAAATGTTATTTCTTATTTTTAACTCTAATGTTATTTTATTAGCTCTTTCAACTTCTTCTATCATTTCAATGTAATATACATTATTATTTTTGGCACTTTTTGTTTTTATTTGATTAAATCCAATTGTCTGTCTTTTTTCTTTACCATCAATTTCATATTTTATATTACCAAAATAGTCTATTAAATTATATAAATTGAATAATCCATATATATTTGTTTCTTCATCCTTAGTTAATTTACCAGATATTTTTAATAAGGTTTTATTATAATTAGTATTAACATTCGGTTTAATAAACTCTATTGATTTAATACATTCAGTTTTACTTATACAAAAATCATAATCTGCTTTAAACTCTTTAGCAACAGAAAATTCATCTATTTTTAATGTCGATTTATTTAAAACATCGTTATTGAAAAAATATTCTTTTCCTATTTCTAAATTTATTGGCTTATTAACTTTATCAAGATTAATATAATCTAACTTTATACTGATATATTTAGGAGTTAACTTATTATCAACAATATCAATCTTATCAATATATTTAAACATCATGTTTTCATTTATTAAAGAATCAGGTATTTCATATACTAAAATTTCCTTTGAAAATTCCTTTGGAATAGGAGCATCTTCATAAGTGTGCCCTAAATCAATTAAACTTGCTCGATATTTATTAGTATGATAAAAAACTTGGTTATTTATTATTAACTCTGCATCAGCAGTCCTTAGTTTTGTTTTGTTTATGCCAATTGATTTAAGACTTAATTCTAACACTACTAATACCTTATCTTTAGTTAGTTTTTTTATTTTGTAATCTTTATTTGTCACATAACTTCTATTAACACTCATTATAAAATCAGTAGTAGAGAAAGTATCACCTTGTCTATAAGTTCTAGAATAAACCCCCATATTTAAATAGATAACAAAACAAGTAATAGATACCAATATTAAAAATGTTATATTGATTAAAAACTTATTTTCGATATAAATATATCTAGCGAATCTAAGTTGCTTTCTAAATCCTCTTCTTATTTGATTAGTATCTACTGTTACATCTACTTCAAATTCTTCGTTATCTTCAACTGTTATTTCTAGAGCTTGTAAATCTTGTCCAAAATTAAATTTTTTAATATCAAATCCAGTTGCCCTAATAAAGGTTATAACAATACTAAAACACTGCAGAATAAAGATCATAAAAATAAAATCTCTTACTAACCTTATCGTTCTACTATCAATTATTTCGAATTGCAAAGTTCCAATACTTGATAACGAAGCATTATATATAATTATTAAAGCTAAATAAATAGCAATTGTCACTACATAAAAAAATATTGGTTTCTTTTTTAAATACATAACTGACAATATAATAATTGAAATTAACATTATCAAAAAGGGAAAAATGAACATATATATATTGAACATTTCAGATGCATAATCTTGTCCAGTTACTAACTGTGACGAAGCAATATAATTGTATAAAAAGTTCAATAGTTTATTGGTTCGATAAATTAAATATGTCATAAAAAAAACCAATATGAAATGTAGTAATTTAAAATTTTTGATAAAAAATGCATATGGTTTTTTAAGTATCATTTATCTCACCTTCTTTATTCTTATATATATTATACAACATATTAGATAAAAAAAAAAGACAAAAGTAATAACTTCATCTTTTCTTGATTTTTATTCTGAGTATTGTCTTTAATTTATCTACTACTACTTTTCTAGCGTCTGATAAATATATTTCCTTATGTATAAATCCATTTCTTTCATAATTATTATCACTTAAATAATTATTCATTTTTTGAAATGATTCAGGTTCAGTGTCATAAGAACCATTATGTAATATTTGAAGTGATAAACCTTCTTCTACTTCTTCATAAAAAGCTTCACTTAATAATTTATTGGGTTTCTTAATGTTTGCTCTTTCTAGGGCTTTATCAAAAATAATTTTATCGACAAATGATGGTTGTTTTATCATTAGTGTATAAGTAAATTCATCCTTATCAAGAATACCTTTTTCTTGTTGTAATTTGATTCCTTTTTCTGTTAAACTCCATACTCCTTCAAGAGGATATACAGTATATTCAAAATATCCGTTTGGAGTAAAACCATTTCTAGGCATCATTTTAATAGTATAAGATAATTGATACAACACTTCAATATGCTTTGCAAACATTTCACTATTTGGGTTACCAATACCCTTAATACAAATAAATTTTTGCTTAGGTATATCTACTACTTGTGGTCTATCTTTAACTCCATATAATTCTTTTTCTTCTTTTTTGTATTCATATTTCATATTCTCACCACAATTATTATACTATACTTTTTATATAATTAAAAATCACATACAAAAGTTAGTGAGTTTTTCTACATATTATGTAGTAATAATCAAAATGGTGCTCGTGGTCGGAGTCGAACCGACACGGTGTTTTAGCACCACTGGATTTTGAGTCCAGCACGTCTACCAATTTCATCACACGAGCAAGCAATATAATTATATCATAAAAATATTTTTTATAACAATAAAAGAATAACATTTTAAATATTATTCTTTGTATTTAGATTCGTATAAATCAACTTCTCTATCTTCTGTTTGATTCTTTTCTATTTTAGGTAATTGATCAATTGATGATAAACCTAAGCAATCTAAAAATAGAGTTGTCGTTCCGTATAAAATAGGTCTTCCTGGTAAGTCCGATCTTCCAATTTCTTTGATTAAATCCCTAAACAATAATTTTCTAATAATATGACTACTATCTACTCCTCTTATCTCTTCCACAAAATTTCGAGTTACCGGTTCATTATAAGCAATTATTGCTAAAGTTTCTAAAGAAGCTTGACTAAGTGTACCATTTTTTTCATATTCAACTAATTTTTCGTAGTACTCCTTATATTGTTTTTTGGTTACTAATTTTAAATTATCTCCAAATATTTCTATACTTATACCATGATTTTCTTTACCATATTCTTCTCTTAGTTTATTTAAGATATTATTTAATTGTTCATCATCTATATCTAAAATTTCTTTTACCTTTTCAAGTGTTAAGCCTTCATCTCCTACTAAAAAAAGTATTCCTTCTAACACTCCAACTAAATTCATCTTATTCACTTCCTTTTGCCACTAAATATATTTTATAAAAATTATTATCTTGCACAATTTTTAAATCTTGTTTCTTAGCTAATTCTAATATTGATAAGAAAGTAACTACTACATAATCTTTAGTATACATATCAAATAATTCTGTAAATTCCACTTTTTTCTTATTTTTAATAATTTCTTTTATCTCATTACTTCTAACTGCGACTGAAAACTCTTTGGTAGTAATTTTCGTGTTTAATGGTTTATCTAATTCTTTTCGCTCCAAAAATTTAGAAAACGCTTCTAATAATTCATTTAAATCAATTTGATTATTATTTTCACTATCTTCTTTTACATATTCTTCTAAATCACTCGGTTGTTTAGTAAACATTGTATTTCGTTCTGATTCATAATTTTTAAAAACATTAGATATATCTTTATAATATTGATATTCTAACAGACGATTGATAAGTTGTTCTCTTGGATCTTCTTCATATTCATCGTTATCATTGTTAACTTGGTTAGGAAGAAGAGTAATTGATTTCATCTCTATTAATTCCGCAGCCATTACCAAGTACTCACTAGCTATATTTAAATTTAACTCTTCCATTTTCTTTATATAATCTAAATATTGCTTAGTTATTTTTCCAATACTTATATCAAAAATATTTATATCAGATTGTTTTATTAAATGTAGTAATAAATCTAATGGTCCTTCAAACTCAGGCATATTAATTTTATATGTCATTTTATCACATCCAAGCATAAACATTATACCATAATTTCTATATATATGATATAATTTTATTTGGTGATACCGTGAAAAAATTTACTATGAATGATGAAAAATTTATTTGTGAAAATTGCTTAGAAGAAGTAAATAAGTTAGGATATACTTCAAGAGATCATTGTCCCTATTGTTTATATTCAAAACATGTGGACATCAATCCAGGTGACCGGATGAATGAATGTAAAGGATTATTAAGACCTATTGGTATCGAGAAGTTTAAGAATTCCTATAAAATATTATACAAATGTGAAAAGTGTAATAAACTTCACAAAAACATTATAGCTAAAGATGACAATACAAATTTATTAATTGAATTATCTATTGAAAACAAAAAATAATACCGAAAGGTATTATTTTAATTTAACCAATAAGTTCAATGATTTGTGGTAAAAAGATTATAAAAGCTACTAGCACAAGGAATATAACAACAATGAATATAATAGCCCCTTTATTATTCTTTTCCTTTGTAGCAGGTGTAGTTGTTGTTTCAGCTACAGGTGCTATACTTTCAGTAGTTGGCATTGGTGTTGGAGTTGGCATTGGTGCTTCTGGTACTGGTTGTACTGGCGCACTCGGCATTTCCACATCTGGTACTACTGGAGTTTCAGCAACAGGCAAAATTGGATTTTCCATCATTGGTTGTACTGGTGTATCCATTATTGGTTGCTCAAATGTTGGTACATCTACTGTTTCAGGTTGTACTGGCATACTTGGCATTACCGGTGTTTCAACAACTGGTGTATCCATTATTGGTTGCTCAAATGTTGGTACATCCACTGTTTCAGGTTGTACGGGTGCACTTGGCATTACTGGTGTTTCGACAACTGGTGTATCCATTATTGGTTGTTCAAAAGTTGGTACATCTACTATTTCTGGTTGTGCTGGTGCACTTGGTGTATCAAAAATTGATAATGGTGTCACCGGTTCAGTTGGTGCAAGATTTGGATTTGTTTGATCACTGATCAACTCTTTATTTTCTGGGTTCATTTTCTTTCCTCCTTATTTACAGGTGTAACCATCATTAATATACGATTTAGTTACTTCCTTTATTTTTTGATTATAGGTATATTTTAGTTCTAAAGGTTTATGAATGACAATTTCATTCATTTTTTCAATATCTAATAAAGATAAATCTAAAATTAATTCAGCTTTATAAGTATTTGGCGTTATTGTATTTTTGATTTTAAAACCATCATATTTATCAAAATCTTCTGCTAATTCAGTAAAATATTTATTAGCTACATCAATTTCATCCATATATAACCCTTCATTAGAAATATATGATGTAATTTCAGTTGTAGACTTAATCATATCGTTCGGATGATTAAAGGTTACTTTATAAGATATCTTTCCATTTTCTTTAGTTTCTGTTTTTGTACATGTAGTAACAATTTTTTCTTCCTCTTCTTCCTTATCTTTAGGTATTTCCTCAACAACTTCTTTTTTAGGAAAAAGACCATTTACTTTTATGGACATAACTTTATCATATATTGTAGGAAGGAAAAATATAAATGCAAAAATAATTATAATTAAAATAATGAATAAAAGACGTTCGTTAGTAATTTTAAACTCACCTTTTATGCTAATTTTAGGTTTATTATCATCATTTGGCATAATATCACCCCTACTTTATATAAAATTATTATAACAAACAATTTTTAAAAAAGATAGTTTTTTTTGTTTTTTTTGGAATATCTATAAAATATATGGATATAATATTAGTGACTGAGTTATTGTTCAATTGATAACTCGGTCATTTTTTATGTATTAATATTATTTGAGCGCTATAGAGTAAGCTTTACTAAATTTTCTGCCTAAACTATAATCACCATTTATTGACCAAACCATAAATCCGCCTAAATTAGGATAAGCATTTGGTATTAAATAACTACCGCCAATAGTTTGTCCTCCAGATTTTAAAGATTCATAAGCATTTATAATATTTTCCGGTTCCATGTATCCAATTTTAGTCGAATTATAATTCGTTCCTATTCCAACCTTTGATTGATCTAATCCGTTTTCAATTAAAACAGTAGTAAGCGAAGTTATAAAATCAACTGTTCCTGGATTATAAGGAATCCCATCAAGACCATATTGAGCATCTGAATTATATAACTGTAAATTAACAATAGTTATAAGGTCACTTATTTGTGATATTAATTCATAGTATGATCCTGAAACTTGCCCTGAACTATTAACTTTAAAATCAATTGTTTGAGGTGCTAAAGTTAAAACAAAATCGGATCCAAATTTATTTGAAATTTCAATTAAAGCATTTGATAAATAAGTTGGATTTATTCCATTTTCAATATTAACATCTATACCATTTAAACTATATTTTTTTATCAAATTGGTCACACTATTTACAAAGTTATCTTTTGATTGTTGATCATCAACAATTATTATTCCTCCTGAACCACCAATAGATAAAATAACCTTTTTTTGTCGCATCTGAAGCACTTTAATATCATCCTTCAAATCTTGTTCACTATAGTTACCTAAATGTTCAGATAAATATTGATCTAAACTAAAATCAACTGTCCCTTTACTAGAACCTTCTTCTGTAATTCCAAAAGATAAAGCTACTATATCATATGAATATGGTACATCAGCTAACTTTAAGTTTGATGTTCCATTCCAATTTTCCCAATACCCTGTTATTAATCCTTGGTTAATTTCTGCTGATTCAGCTATAAAATCCGTTGCTATTTTATATTTGCTACTAGTTGAACCATCACCTTCTGTTACAATGATGTTACTTTTTAACTTTACAACTGGCCTGATACCATAAACATAACTTCCTGCTCCTCCAACATATCCACCTGGTTGAACATATAATAGATTATTAGTTCCTTCAGGTGTAGGAAACCAGTAATGGGATTGAGATTTAAGAACATTATGTTCTAAATTGTAAAAACCAACACCAGAACTAATATTGTTCTCATACACCTTTTCCGCCATTTCTTTCGTAAATATTGTTGCTGAAGTAGCAAAGGTATTATTAACATACATACTATAATCATGATTATTTAAAATATTGATTGATTCTGCGTTTCTTCCCCACTCATTTCGATAACATTCTGGGGTTCCGGCATGAATTAGTGAAACTGTTCCTGTGGTTTTATCTATATCAATAACTCTCCACCCATAAGCTCCATCCACAACAACTGCACTGTTTTCACAAGCAAGTCCTTGATTTCTACTCATACCTTGTTGATATCCACCAAAATCTCCAAAATTAGTGATTTCAGCATATGGTTTTGATTGACTCCACGAACCTGTATCATAATTAACATAATCACCTATTTTAACTACATCCGAAAGCAATGCAGGCCTTTCTATAACTCGCTTACAAGCACTCTCTGTAACATCTTCATATAAATGTATATCATTTGTATGATAATTTTTAACAACACATGCATTCATTTTTTCACTATACATATATAAACTAACATGACTATTCTTATCTTTAAAAACTTGCCCTGAATCCGGTCGAGTTCCTTTAAATTTTATTTGTACATCATCATTCTTTCCAATTCCTAATTCAATGTAGCCATCTGTTTCAGAGGAATACAAATAATATTCAGCTGCTTTTAGAATTCTAGAAGCACTTGCCTTAAAAGAATTCTTTTTAGCCTCTACAATTAAACCATTAATAATCGGAAATGCAATTAAAGCAACTATTGCCAAAATAACAATAACTGCTAATAATTCAATTAATGTAAATCCCCTATTTTTTTTCATAATACCGTCCTTCCAGTTGCCAAAATATAAAAATATACATTCTTTATTTATTTTTTATACAATTTTAATATATTATTTTAATTATACCATACAACAATATTATAGCAAATGTTATTAATCATTTAATTTATTATTTATAAAGTAGTAGAAATTGGTAATAATAAGAAGGAAGAGATGAGGTGTATATATGAAAATAGATCAAACTAACAAGAAATTAATGAATAGTAACAAAAAAAATATTGAAGAAATAAAAAAAAGAATTGGTGATAGTCCTGATATCATTATAAAAAAGTTATCATTTATGAAGAATGTTATTCACGTAATATTTAATGAAACATTATGTGATCAGCAAATTATAAATAAATTTATACTTGAGTATTTTGTAGAAACGCCTATGAAATCAAATCCTGAAAATATTGTAAAATATTTAAGTGAAAATATTCCAACGCGCAAAACAACTAAAATCAGTGATTTTGATACTTTATTTTATAATCTTTTTAGTGGTTTTACTATCATATTAATTGATGGTGAAGAAGAAGCTTTAAGCATTGAAACTAGATTCCAGTTAGATAGTGGAATTCAAGAGGCAAAAGATGAGTATGTTTTGAAAGGTCCAAAGGATGCCTTTACAGAAAACTATCAGACTAATATTGGACAAATAAGAAGACGAATTAAAACTGAAAAGTTATGGCTAAAAGAAGTAGAATTAGGCACTAAAAGTAAAACTAAAATAGGAATTATGTATGTCAGTGATATCGCCAATGTAGAATTAGTTGAACAAGTAATAAATAAAATTAAAGATATTGAAATTGACGCTATTCTTGGTAGTAATTATGTTATAGAAACAATATCTGAAAATAAAAGAAATGTCTTTCCTAATTACTTGTCAACTGAAAGACCAGATTTCGTCGCTATGAATTTATTAGAAGGTAGAATTGCTATTATCGTAGAGAATATGCAATATGTTATTATTATTCCTGCCGTTTTTGTCGATTTTTTTCATAGTACTGAAGATTTGTATCAAAAGTCAATCAACACCACTTATACTCGTCTTATTAGAATAGCAGCTTTACTTATCACATTATTGGTACCAGCTATTTATATTGCCATTACGACTTTCAACCAAGAAGCTATTCCAGAAAGTTTAATAATTAATTTTGCTGCTCAAAGAAGTGGTGTACCCTTCCCGGCATTAATTGAAGCTATACTAATGATTATTACTTTCGAAATTTTAAGGGAAACAAATTTAAGAATACCATCAACATTAGGAAGTGCTTTATCAATAGTAGGAGCTATTGTTTTAGGAGAAGCTGCTGTAAGTGCCGGAATTGTATCTCCGATTATGGTTATTGTTGTAGCTATTACTTCAATTAGCGGTTTAACAGTATCTTCTTCAGATATAATTAACGGCATTAGATGGTGGAGAATTATTTTTATTGTATTAGCATCGGTATCTGGCTTATTAGGAGTATTAATTGCAAGTATCTTATTTATACTCAATTTAGCTAGTATAAAATCATTTGGAATTCCTTACCTTTCTCCTATTGCACCTTACTATAAAAATAATCAAGGTAATTCTATTTTTCTTTTCAATAAATATAAGTTTTTTAAAAGAAATTCATTAACAGCTAAAAAAAACTTATATCGTAGTAAGGAGAATGATTAATGAAAAAAATAAAATTATTTATTATATTAATTTTTATATCACTGACAACAGGTTGTTGGAATTATAGAGAACTAAATGATTTAGCTATTGTCAGCGCTATTGGAATCGATGAAGAAAATGGAGTTTATAATGTTAGTGTCCAAATAATGGATCCTGCACAACAAGGAGGTAATACTAACTCCAGTGGTTCTAGTAGTGAAAGTACTCCAATTGATGTTTACGAGGGTCAAGGAAAAACAATACTCGAAGCTATTTCTAATGTTCTTTTAAAACAACCAGGTGATATCTTTTTAGGTCATGTTGATGTAGTCGTTATCAGCGATCAATTAGCTAGAAAAGGAATCGAAAATTTTATAGACTTCTTACTAAGAGATAGAGAATCTAGAAAAATCTTTCCTATGGTTATTACAAAAAATACTAAAGCCAGTGATATTATAAAACTTATTACACCTTTAGAACTAATATCCGGTAAATATATAAATTCCACTTTAGAAGCAACAAAGAAAAACAACGGTATTATTAGTAATAGACTTTTCGATGAAGTCTTAATGTGTTTATTTGTTGAAGGTAGAGAAGCAACAATATCCTCTATCGAATTAATTGGTTCACCTGAAAAAGGAGAAAATTTAGATAACCCTTCAACATCAATTCCTTCTACTTATTTTCAAATAAGCGGTTCCGGTGTATTTATCGATGATAAATTAGTTGGATACTTTGATCTAAAAGAGAGTATGGGTTACACTTATATTCGAAACCAAAGTGAAAGTACTGTTATATCCGTTCCATGTGATAATGAAGGAAATTATGCTGGTATAAAATTAGAAAAAAGTTCATCTAAACTAAAAACCACCATAAAAGATAGAAAACCAATAGGTGAAATTACATTTGATACCAAAGCAGTTATCTCTGAATTTAACTGTAAGATGGATTTACTTAAAACAGAAAATATCAAAAAAATGGAAAAAATCACTAATAAAGAATTAAAGAAATTGTTAGATAATACTATGATAAGCGCACAGAAAGAATTTAAAAGTGATGTCCTTGGTTTTGGAGAATATCTTTATAAAAACAATTATAAAGAATGGAAAAAATACAAAAAAAATTGGAATGAAACATTTAGTAATATGGAATATAAAATTAAAGTATCAACCGAAATTAGAAATGTTGGATCGATAATAGATTCGCTCAAAAACTCATATGAAGGGAATCCGAATTATGGAAAAGAATAATAATATTATATCTGCTGCTCAAATTGGCATTATCGGATACTTTTTAGGAAATGCTTTCTTTATAGGAATGGGTAATATTAGTGTTGTATCTTTAGTAAAACAGGACGCTTGGTTAGCCGCTCTTTTAGCAGTCATCATTGGCTTACTACCTATTTCTATATTAATATACATTATGAATTATAAACCTGATAAAAATATTCTAGAAAAAAATAAAGCATTATTCGGAAAAATTCTTGGTGGTTTGATTAATTTAATTCTTTTTGTCTATATATTTTTTATAAGCATTTTAATAATATGGTCTGCAAGTAATTATGCTATTATCATTTATTTAACTGATACTCCACGTATAATTGTTATTTTATTAATTGTCTTATTAGTAATATATGCTGTGATAAAAGGAATTGAAACCATTTGTAGAACTGGACAAATATTATTGTTTATTACTGTAATAACAATTATTACTATAGCCACTAATTTATGGCAGTATTCTGATTTTTATAATGTTAAACCTATTCTCAAAGATGGAATTATGCCGATGATAGAAGGATCAATGTTATACTTAAGTTACGCATTTACTCCATTGATATCGCTACTTATTATTCCTAAAAAAACAATTAAAGATCAAAAAAAATTAAATAAATACTTAATTGGTGGTTTTCTTTTTAGTATTATCACGATGGTCTTAGTCTTTTATGTAGTTACTTCTGTTCTTACTATTAACTTAGTAGATTTATATAGACATCCTGCTTATTATGTTCAAAAGAAAATATCCATTACTCCTTATTTCAATAATGTCGAAAATTTCTTCTCCTTACATTGGTTTTTAAATCTATTCTTTGGTGTAATAATGTCATTATACTTTCTGAGGGAGTATGTTCAATACTTATTTAAATTTAAAAATCCAAAGCACCTGAAAGTTTCAATTATTATACTAGGTTTAATAGTGGCTGTTATTTCAAATAATTTATTCGAAAATGGTACTGATGTATTTAATTTAATAAGATATCATTTTCCTTATTGGGTAGCTGGTGTCCTCTTTGGAATTCTACTATTAATATGTATACTTATCTTTATACGAAAGAAAACAGAAGATACTTAAGTCTTCTGTTTTAATGTTACTTTATTTTGTTTATGTTTTATTTCTGCTGTTATCCAAATAATTAATGGAATAATTATTTCAAACGGAAAGGCGTAAATATAGTATATTTCAATGAAATCCATCATTTCTATAATATTCGTATAGATAATTGTTGATAAGGCTAAAATTAATAATCCAGTTGGAACAACTATTTTTTTATAATTTGTTATTGATAATAACTTTGAGATTCCTAAAGATGCTGCAATTAAGCAAACTGTTATTTTGGCAATTCCAGCAAATAAGAAGTTTATTGTAACAGCTCCTTCGATTCTCGTAAAGAAGTTTCCTAATTCAATTATTCTAGTTGCTGCAAAAGAGGGAAAATAAGTTTCCATTATCAGAGTTGAACCTAATACAGTTAAGTTTCTAAACATTACAAAAAAGAAAATAAGGCAACCAAATATAATTGCTGTTATATATATTTTATATGGGCTATCCTTTTTTTTAAGAAAACCTGCTAACGGTAAAAATAATACAGTCTCAGTTAAAGGGTATGAAATAATTTTATAAGTCGCTAAAGCCATACCCTTTAATTTAGTTTCCATAATTGGTAAAAAGTTTTTTATGTCAATAATATTTAAAGAAAATATTATGGTGAATACTACCATTAACACAATGATAGGTAAAATAATTAAAGCCCAACTTCCAAAAATAGTCATGCCACTTTTAACTATATAAATTGATACAAGTAATAATACTATTATAATTAATATTTCAGGAGTTTTAAACAATGTGGTTATTTTAATATACTCAGAGAAATTTCGTAACACCATCGCACATAAATGAATAGCATACCAAGTCATTAAAACAACAATTATATTACCAATAATTTTACCAAATAATTGATGAACTATATCATATAATCCCATATCAGGATATAACTTAATAATTCTTGCATACATAATAATTATAGGTAATGAAAGAAACATAGCTAAAATTAGTGCAATCCATGAGTCCTGTTTAGCTTCTGTACTGACACCAAAAATAACACTACTACCAAATAAGAATGCAGTTATAATAGCTATTGCTTGATTAGATGTTATTTTCTCTTTAACCATATTCTTTTCCCTTCTAAAATATATTATTAATTATATCTTCTATTGGTTTTACTGGACTTGGTATGACTATATCAAAACTATATAATACTAAAATTATTAATGTTAAAAGAGATGTACCGATATAAAATGAAATAACTTTTTTATTATCTTTTTTTAAAAGTGGAAGAAAATCAAAAATAATTATTAAAAAATATAGGACTAAAACAATTGTTAAATTCATAAATCACCTCTTTTATTTTCTAAATGCTGTATTTATAATATTAATCTTAATATTTACACTAAATTCAACTTCTAAAAACAAATCATCCCAATCCTTTTTTATTTTCTTCCATAAACTTGGATCAGTTTTATAAACTAAATTACCAAATCCAAAGATATCTACCTCAAATTCTTTTTGAGCTTTTTTTATTAATTTTTCAATACCATTTTTAACTTTTTTGGCAGTTTCTTTTTCTACTTCATTAACTTTTTTTAGATCTATTTTTTTGTGTTTTCCCATTAATTCAGCTAATATTCCTTCTATTTCAATATTGATATCTATTTTATATTTATCTTTTTTATAAGAGAAGTTTTTATATGTAGAACTATTTGTAATTTCTATTGAAACATCATCTATTATGTCATTATTTATATCTAGAGTTAATATTCCACCACTAATATTATCATCAATAAATAAAAAATTTTTACTTTCATTTACAGTTAAATAATCAATTAATTTATCCTTTTTAAAAACTGCTACTCCATTAGATTCTATTACCTGTTCATTATCATTTTCAATATTATGAAATACCGGTAATACTAAAGATTCCCCTTCACAATTAAGATTATTATATACCTTGTACAATTGTTTATTTTTGGTAGTTGATACTAATAAATTATCTTCAGTTATTATTTTTTTCATTTCAAAGGCATTTATAGGATTATCAATGCCATTCTTTTTTAATAATTCTTTAGCTGTTTTTTCTTTTGAAATAGCAAAATTTAATGTTTCACGAATTTCGGAATCTCTTAAATAAAAATCAATTATTTCATTAATTCCTTTTTCCCTTGCAATTTGATTACTAATTATAACTACTTGAGTATTGCTAAAGTATAATTTATTCATTGTTCTTCTTTCGACATCTCTTATTGCTTCAAAAATAGTAGATCCTGTTGATTCTAAAATTTCAGTTTTTATTTCATTTTTTTGTTGTGATGAACTAGCTGCATTTATAACTTCAAAACTAAGTTTATATTCATTCATATCTTCATTCATATCAATAGCCATTCCTGTAACTATAGTGATATCATCTAATCCAACATAATCCCAACAACCAGTTGAGAGAAACACAAATATAATTACGATTAAACATTTTGTAACTTTAGCTATCATTACTATTATCCCCTAACGATTTCATACGATTTATATTGTTTGATAATACTTTTGGTCGTTTAAACATATACCACCAAGGTGATCTAATTATTATATCTTTTCCGTTTTGATATTTAAATTCACCATGCATATTTACTTGAGGTACTCCACATGATTTTAAATTAAGAATATGAATGATTAATAATGATAAACCTATAACAAAACCAAATAACCCTAACATACTAGCTAATAGTAATAATATAACACGTACATAAATAATTGGAGAATTTAATTTTTGAACTAAAATTCCGGTGATACCTGTAAAAGCAACAAGAATAATTGTTGGTGCTGCTACTAATCCTGCCTCAACAGCAGCTTGACCAATAACTATAGCTCCTAACACACTAATTGATTGTCCAACAACTTGTGGCATTCTTGTACCCGTTTCCCTTAATATATCGAAGACAACTAACATAATAGCTACTTCAAGTGCAGCAGGTAAAGGTACACTCTGCCTTTCTGAAGTTATAATTATCAAAAATGGTGAAGGTAACATTTCATGATGATAAGCAACAAGCGCAATATAGAAAGCTGGTAATGCCGTGGTTAATAAAAAACTTAAAAAACGTATTATTCTAGTAAAAGAGCTATAAAAATAACTCACATAGTAATCTTCGGAATTTTGAAAATTTTCAATAAATAGATAAGGAATTGTATGCACCATTGGCGATCCATCAACTAAAATAGCAATGCGTCCTTCAAGAATTTTAGAAACTATTACATCTGGTTTTTCTGTATAACCCGTTGTTCTAAAAGGTGATTTTCTATTTTCTCTTGTTAATTCCGCAATATAATTAGTATCAAGAATACCATCGATTTCTATTTTACTTATACGCTTATATAATTCTTCTAATACCCCTTTATTTACTGTACTATCAACATAACAAATGCAAACTTTAGTATTAGTTTTTTCACCTATTGTGAGATATTTTAATTTTAATTCATTGGTACGAAGACGGCGACGAATTAACGATATATTGGTTAATATTGATTCTGTGAAGCCTTCACGTGGTCCAATTAAACTTTTTTCAGCATCTGGTTCAATCACACTTCTTGATTCAAATTGCTTAGTATTTAAAATTATAGCTTTATCAGTACCATTAATAAATAAAACGGTATCTCCGTATGTAACATTTTCAATAATATCTTTTACTTTACTTGTTATTTTGACTTCATCAATCATAAGAACATGCTCTGTTAAATCACTAACTATATCTTCATTACTAGTATTATATTTTGAAACCATTAAGGGTTTAATAATGTTTTCATTGATTATAATCGAATTAACCATTCCGTTACAGTAAATTAAACAATATTGTAAATTTTTATTATTATTGTTTTCAAAATATCTTGTTATAAAAGTATCATCATTATTAAATAGTTCCTTCATATATGAAATATTATCTTCTAAAGATTTAAAAATATCTTTTTTAATATATTTATTGTTAATACTTTCTATTTTGTTATTAATGATAGAATTTTTATTATTATTTTTAACCATAAAAACCCCCTTAAATAACTAGTCTTTTTTATATTATCTGTTAAAAAATGGAAATTATACCAAATTAATAGCACAAAAAAACCTAATTGATATTAGGTTTCTATTTGAAAATTTTATCAAAAGAATCGGGTAACGGTATTTCAAAATGCATTACTTTGTTTGTTATAGGATGTTTAAATTCTAATATATTAGCGTGTAGTCCAAGTCTTTTTAAAGGATCAGTTTTAGCCCCATATTTTTTATCACCGATAACACTATGCTTTATATCTTTCATATGAACACGAATCTGATTTTTACGACCTGTATCTAATTTAACTTCTAATAAAGAATACTTACTATTACTTTTTAATTTTTTATAATGTGTAATAGCTTCCTTGCCATCATTTTCTTTATTACTTGAATAAACAAGAAGAGTCGAAGTCTCTTTTAACCAAGATTTTATAGTTCCTTCATTACTGTTAATGTTGCCTTCAACAATAACAGTATAACCTCTAATACCAACTAAATCATCCCAATTATCTTGCAATAGAAATTTAATTTTTTCTTTTTTAGCTAACAATAATAATCCGGAAGTTTCACGATCAAGTCTGTGAACCACAAAAATACGATTTTTAAAGTTGTGTCTTTTAAGGTAGTTCATAACTATATGATACGCTGTTTTATCTTTTTCATTATTAGTCGAAATAGATAATAATCCTGCTGGTTTATTGACAACTATTATATCATCATCTTCATAAATAATGTCTAAAGGTTCTTTATACTCTTTATCATGTATTTGTGACCACTTAACCATTACCCTTTGACCTTTTTGCAATCTATAATCATGTTTAGTTATAGCTTTTCCATCAACTAAAACATTACCACGAGTAAGTTGTGATTTAATATTATTTTTTGATTTATTTTTCACATTTAATAATAAATATGGTAATAATAACGATTCGTTTTCTATGATAAAAACATTATCATTCTTTTTCATTTATTCATTCCTTTCATATAACTTTTTCTCGATTAATTCTGCTAAAGATTTAGAAGAAGTTTTATTAAGATGACAGCCATCAACTGTTAAAGCTAAACCTCTTTTTTTACTTATATATGAATTAAAAGGAAGAAAAGTTGTTAATAGTGTATCTGTGATTACTTTAAACCAATTTTTAGACATAAAATATGATCCCTTATTATTTAAATCCATTTTATTTTTTTCTTGTTTTGATTTAAAATCTATATAAAAAATATTATTATTTTTACAAATGTTATTTACTATTTTATTATAAATATCCACTTTATCATTAAAATAAATGTCTTTACTTTCAATATAGGGAATACTAAATATTATTATATTCTTATTTAATTCTTTTAATATCATTATAAGTTTTATATATTCCATTGTAAATTGTTGTTCATCTGCACAAGGAATACTACCCCTTCTTTTTAAACTTCTTACACGTTTTTTCCATAAAAAAGAGTAATTTTCTAAGAAAGGTAACAAAATATCGTTTGCACCAATTCCAACTATTATATCAGTTGCATCTTTATATTTGGACTTATTCATAACTTTTATTAAGCGCTCAGTCATTCCAATTACTGTATCGCCTCCTAGACCAAAGTTAATGAATTGTTTTTGATTTTTAACATATCTCAAATATGTTACTCCTGGCTTTCCTTCAGTTAAACTATCACCAAAGCATAATGTTTTCTTCATTCTAACACCTCAACAACACTTACATAAGTATATCATATATGATAATGTAAATTATCAAAACATCTATATTTTTATAGAAAAACAATTCCTATAGTTAATTAACTAATAAGAATTGATTACTTTATCTCCAACAGACATACTGACTCGATATGATGTGTTTGTGGAAACATATCCACAGGGGTGATTTCTTTAATACTATAATCATTCTTAAAAACATTTAAATCCCTTGCTAAAGTCATAGGGTCACATGATACATAAATTACTTTAGCAGGCTTTAATTCAATAATTGATTCAATAACACTTTGATCTAATCCTATTCTTGGAGGATCAACTATAATCACATCTGGTTTAAAATCAATATCACTTATTTTATCTTTACTATCACCTAATAAAAATGTAATATTCTTTTTTTTATTAATTTCTTTGTTTTCGTTAGCATCCTCTATAGCTTCAGAAACATTATCAATTCCTAATACTTCTTTACAGTAATTACTTATATATATTCCGATTGTACCAGTTCCACAATATAAATCTAATACTTTTTCATTACCCTTTAAATCACAATATTCTAATACCTTTTGATATAAGTTCATTGTTTGAATGGTATTTACTTGAAAAAAAGAATCTTTGGATATTTCAAAACTTAAATCACCTAATTTTTCAATTATATAACCATCACCATAAATAACATTGTCATTAACAATAATAGTATCAACATGATTTGCTAATACCTTAATAACATCAACATCATCTATTTCACCATATATTATAACCATTATTTTATTACTGCATTTAACAACTATTTTACTTACTTTACTTAAATTTAGTTTATTTAAATAAGGAATAATATTATTTATTTTTTCGTTAGTAATATAACACTTTTCTATAGGTACAACTTCATAACTTTTTTCTTTATAAAAACCAATTCTTTTATGAATTTGAAAAGTAACTTTATTACGATAATAATAAATGTTTTCACTTGGAATAATTTTACTTACAACATTATCTAATCCAGTATATTTTAAAATGATATTTTTAACCTTTTCTTCTTTGAATTCACATTGCTTTTCATATTCTAAATGTAATAAATCACATCCTCCACAATTATTAAAGTATGGACAAAAAGGATCAATTCTATCTTTACTTTGTTTTATATAATCTATTACTTTTCCTTCTAAATATTTACTCTTTTGTTTTACTATATCAATATCTACTATCTCATCAACTAAAGCATTAGGGATAAAGATTATCTTATTATCTATCTTTCCCATACCTCTACCTTGATGATCTAAATTATGTATTGTTAATTTCATGTTATCACCTACAAGAATTATATCATAAAAAAACATCCGAAGATGTTATTTTAAATTAATTTTAGTAAGTCCACCCATATAAGGTTGTAATACTTTTGGAATATTAATACTTCCGTCTTTATTTAAGTTATTTTCAAGAATAGAAATTAGCATTCTTGGTGGCGCAACAACAGTATTATTTAATGTGTGAGCAAAATACTTATTATTGCCGTCTTTAACTCTAATACCTAATCTTCTACTTTGAGCATCAGTTAAATTAGAACAACTTCCAACTTCAAAGTATTTCTTTTGTCTTGGACTCCAAGCTTCAACATCGATACTCTTATATTTTAAATCTGCTAAGTCACCACTACAGCATTCTAATGCTCTTACTGGAACATCCATACTTCTAAATAATTCAATTGTATATTCATACATTTTTTTAAACCATTCTTCGCTATCTTTAGGTTCACATACGACAATCATTTCTTGTTTTTCAAATTGATGAATTCGGTAAATACCTCTTTCTTCAATACCATGAGCACCTTTTTCTTTTCTAAAACATGGTGAATAACTTGTTAAGGTATGTGGTAGTTCATTCTTCTCAAGAATTTGATCTTTAAACTTACCAATCATTGAATGTTCACTAGTACCTATTAAGTATAGATCTTCACCTTCTATTTTATACATCATAGCATCCATTTCTTCAAAACTCATTACTCCAGTAACGACATCTCCTCTAATCATAAATGGCGGGATACAATAAGTAAATCCCTTGTCAATCATAAAGTCTCTGGCATAAGTTAAAACAGCAGAATGAAGTCTTGCAATATCTCCCATTAAATAATAAAAACCATTACCACTTACTCTTCTAGCAGAATCTAAATCAATTCCACCTACTGATTCTAATATATCAAGATGATATGGAACCTCATAATCATATTCGGTTTTTTCACCATATGTAGCTACTTCAACATTTTCACTATCATCTTTTCCTAATGGTACATCATCTGCAATAATATTTGGAATTGTCATCATTATTTCTTTTATTTGATTACTTAGTTCTTCTTCTTTTACTTCTAATTCCATAATTTTATTATTGTAATCATTAATTTCGTTTTTAAGTTTTTCTGCTTCATCTTTTTTACCTTCACGCATTAATGTACCAATTTCAGTACTTTTGGTATTTTTTAATCCTCTTAAATTATCGCCTTCTAATTTATATTCGCGATATTTTTTATCAAGATTTAAAACTTCTTCAACGCTAGGTATTTTATGATCTTGAAATTTTTTCTTTAAATTTTCAATTACCTTTTCTTTATTTTCTCTAACTAAATTTATATCTATCATTTTCTTTCCTCCTCTTTTTTATTTATAACAACAATTCGGGATCGTTTATTATTTATCATATTTCCTCCTAATAAAATAAAAGACTATTAATAGGAGCATATAATGCGGTACCATCCTAAATAGTCTTAATTTTTTATAACGGCTATGCCGGTAGCTATTAACTACACTCCAAAGTAGATTCATAAATATAAAGTATTAGTTTTCACCAACCACTAACTCTCTTTAAAATAATATTTATTACTAGTCTTTTTCTTCGTTTTATGAAAGTATTTTAACATTATATTAAATTAATGTCAACTTTTACTCTCTCACTATTAAACATATATGTTGTATCTGATTCTATAATATATTTATTATTTGTATATTCTTTAATTACCATTTCCCAAAACTTCTTTGCTCTTTTACTATGTGGAGTTGGTTTAATTTCCCAATTACCTTCAAACATATTAAATAAATCAAAAGCAATTAACCTTCCTATACCTTTACTTTTATAAGAATTTAAAATAAACAACATAGTTAATTCATAAGTATTAAAAATTCTTTTATCAATTAGAGCAAAGCCAATGTATTTATTATTTGCCATAATAAAGAAAGAACAACGATTAATTTCATCATCAATATAACTATTCAAACTTGCACAATCAAATATTCCTTCTTTATTCACATCCATAGGTAGCGAAAGAGATATATCGTGCAAATATAATTGAAATAATTTATCAAAAATATGCTTTTCTCTCTTCTTAATTTTTTTGATAGAAATAACCATTATAGATCCGTTCTCCTTTAAACACTACTTGCGTTTATGCAATCTAAAATGATTATCTTACAAATTATTGTCTATCTAATTTTAATTATATCTTCTATATTTTACTTAATACTACTTAGAATATTTAAAAACCATTTGATATCTATCTTTAGTTTCACTCTCAATCTTAAAATTTATACTATTATAAAACTTTATTGCTTTAGTATTGTTTTTATAAACCCATAATTTTATATCTTTGTCATTACACTCGTTAATAATTCTTTTTACTATATCGTAGCCTATTCCTAATCCACGATATTTATATCTTAAATATATACTTGATAAATTATAACTATCTTCTCCTAAATAGTAACACATCATTCCAATAATTTCATTATCATAGTAA
>Ga0265294_10003185_pt1 | contig 21149 bp, 15 predicted proteins | sample MunlanPumphouse3_FD_192504 | JGI IMG/M metagenome (GOLD analysis project Ga0265294, IMG submission 192504) | Groundwater microbial communities from a municipal landfill in Southern Ontario, Canada - Pumphouse #3 | ecosystem: Environmental > Aquatic > Deep subsurface > Groundwater | place...
ACCATCTTGTTTTGATCAACAACAAGAGGAGAGATATCAGGAAGTTTCAATGAAGATTGAATACTTTCTAATAAAGAAACCATCTTGTTTTGATCAATAGAAGTACTCTCTGCTATTGAAGATAAAAAAGAATAAACATTGTTATTAGAATCTGTACCAAGATAATCTTTAATAGATTCCAATAACACTAAAGTTTTATATGGATATGTTTCTTCTAAAGATTTTGGACGAAAATGCGCCGAAAACTTAGAAGTTTGTTGATCTTCTGATCTTTCTATAAATGATTTATTTAAATCTTTACCAATTTTTGCAAATTCTTCTTCATCAAGAGTTGCATATCCCTTTTGTTTCTTTGACTCTTTAGCAATCTGACGTCTTTGAAAAAATCGTCTACTAGTAGCTCCTCCACCAAGTAAAAGAGAAGCAAGAAGACCAATTCCTCCACCAACTCCTCCAGACATTAATAATCCTAATAATGGAAGAGCTGCCATTCCTAAACCACCACTAGCAAATTTTAAATAATCACCAAAATGAGTTTGACGTTTTATATCTTCTTCTTCTAAAGAAGTAGCTTCAACACCAGTTCGTGGTCGAATACTTGTTAAATTTCCAGCTAATAATTTTGATATATCTGAACTTTTAAAAGTTTCTCTACCACCAGAAAACATAGATTCTAAGGAACCAATTAAACTTTCAAAACCTTCCATACGACCAACACCAGCTGAAAAAGTAGAAACGTTTTTTCGAATTTGTTTTTTTGGTGAAATTAATTGAGAAAATAATAACATTTTACCAAGAAAACTTTTTGTAAAGGCTTCTTCTTTTACAGAAGTTAATTTATTGATTCTACTTAATTTAACTTTTTCAGCTTCATCTTGAGTTATATATTTCTCATCAATATTATCCCAAATTAAAAGCTCTTTATTTCTTTGAAGTTCTTCATATTTATAATAACCACCTTGAAGATCTAACATTTTCATTTGAGTTTTTAAAATATTTTGTTGAACTTCAAGTTGTGTCATTTGTATATGTCTTAATTCGGCAAGAACTCCAGGCAAACCTTTTGCAATAAACGAATCCGCAATATCTTTAATATCTTTATTTAATCCAGCTTTTTCAAGAAGAGCATGATCAGATCTTAATTCTTCATATTCTTCTCCAAAAAGAAAACTTTTAACAGTTGAAGCAACTTTGCCGGTACCAGAAATAATTTTAGGAATAATGCCTGGTAAAGTTTTAAAAATTGTTTTACTAGCAAGTCCTAAAACATTAACTATTGCACTTATTCCAGGTAAATTTAATGGATTTAATTTTTCGCCAAGATTTGATAAAACTTCTCTAATAAAACTTGGTTCTTTATGATATAAAACATTTTGATCAATTCCAAAACCAGACATACGAATTGTCATCAATTCTGCTAACATGTATCTATTAATATCAAATGTAGCAGAAGCTATTGCTAATTGAGAAGTTTCTAAACTCGGAGCCATATTTCGTATAGCAGATGAACTAGTATGAAGTAATTTAGTTTGATCTAACATTGCTCCAAATCCAATAGATTTTTCTTTCATCATTTTCTTTTCATCATCATAACCATATATTTTTGCTAATTTACTTGTCTCATGTTTCGGTAAAACTATTCGACCTCGTAACAATCCAAATGCAAAAGCAGATAATTGCGTTATTGGATCAAATTTCATTTTAAAAGAAGATAATGAGTTTTCTATTACGTCGAGAGTTCGTAAAACAACTCCTCTATCATCTTTACCTAATATAGAAGAATCATATTCTGTTGAGAATGATTCCGAACCTTTTTCTTTTTCTTGTCGTCTATAATCAGATTCAGAAGCTATCTCTCCACGCATTCCAGCAAGAAGTAAATTAGATCTTCTAATATCTCCTTCTATTACTTGAAGTACCATAAACGACATAGTTTGTGGATCAATTTTACCAGTACCAGCCATAGACAAAATTCGAGTCATTGCTTGTCCACTAGTATCTGGTCCATAATATTTTCTTCCTAAACTATCAGGATGTTCACGTCGAGGTTGAAGTCTTGCAATCTTAATTGATTTATATATTGACATACCAACTTGTAAACCAGCTAATCCTAATGAAAGACCGGTAGGACCAATTCCAAAACCAGTACCTTCTTCAGTTACATGCTTTCCTGTAGCTTTTGCAGCTTTAGAAACTCCACCCGACAAAACATCACCAGCAGTACCAGTTAAATAATGCTCAAGTCTAGGAATCTTTTTTGATACACCGTTTAGACCTGGAATAACTCCAGAACCTAACATACTAAGACCACGAGGAAGTCCAGATATTAGATAATTTAATGTACTCAAATTATCTAATATCCGTGATCCTTTTCCAACAACTCCAAGTTGAGAAGCATATTTACGTTCACTTGCTAATCGTTTTGATTTCATTCCTTCTGATAAAACTTTGGGTATTAAATATCCAAATCCACCTAAAGGACCCATTGCAGAATCCATAAAATTCGACAATTTACCAGCTTGAGAAGGAGCAACTTTATTTACTCCTTTTAATAACATTTTGTTATAAGTAGGTTCTGCAAGAAGAGTAGCCATTAATGATGGAATCATTGTTTTTTGCAAAATTGGACTTGCTACTTTTTTATATTTTTGATATTCATAATCAGCCATCTGTTGTGAAGATGGAGTAAAATCAGAAGGACTCTGTTTCTGTCTTTTTGAATTTAATAATAATTCTTGCATTAATCTTTCATTTAATCCTGGAATCGAATACTGATTTGTCATAAGTAATTACCCTTCTTATAATTACTAATTTATTTTTATTCAAATGGAGAAAATACTGGTATAAAAATTCTCCAATCATCCCCAGTAATAAGTGTATTATTTTCTTTTGTATGTTGTTGAGTTAATAATTCATCTTCTTGTGGTGTTTTTGGAATAAATTTACCGGACTGATTACTTACTTGCTGTTGAATTATTACTTTTGTATTCATCATTTGAGCAACAGATTGTATATTATTAAAGAAATTTTGAGAGATTTGTGAATTTGTATAATTTAAAAGCGGCAAGATCTGAAGTTCGGTCATTTTTCTTACATACGCACAAAAACTAGCCGCCATAAACATATCACTAAAACCACTACTTTTTATGGTTCCTCGATTGCTTCTTTGAATTGTACTCATTTGATTTATCAGATCTTGCGATTTTAATCTTGACGGATTTTCTTTTAAAAAATCATATAATAAAGAAACCATAAGCTCTTTAGTTCTAGAATTTGTATTAATTCCATATTCATGATCTTCTTCATTAATTTGTTGTCCTGGAATTTCACTCTTTTTTAAATCTTTATAAATAAATGGAATATAATTGAAATCATGAACATGGTAAAGTAAATGCTCAACTATAGCTTTTCCTATTGAATTATTTTCAATAGCCAATCTAATTCGATTACCAACTATTTTATATAACCATTTAAAAAGATCATCAACTACTTCACCATATTTTGTTAACGATCCTAATCGAACATTCATTTCTGCAACTTGAATAAAATCTTTATAAGAAAAAACTTCAATAGCATTAAAAGCCCCTTTAATAGAGCTTGCCGTATCAACTCCTATAAGATAATAATCACGATCATCAAAATTATCAGTAAAAACGTCTAATTTTGTTTGATTCTTTAAATCAACAACATTATTTTTTCCAAAACTTTGAAATTGTTGTAATGTTTCATCATCAAAAATACAATATGTACCACCAACAAATAAAAGATCTAATTCTTGATTGATTCTTCTACGATCAAAGTTAAGTTCTTTCTTTTGTTGTTCATACCATTCTTGTGTTTTTGAAGAATTTTCAGACCAATGATATCTAACTTTAATAAAACTATTTTTACTTGGATCAGAAACAACATTATCGGCATGATCTAACCATTCTTCATGATCTCCATTATCTAAAAATAAATCATCAGATTCTACTGCATTTTCATGCATCTCATAAAAAAACTTTCCATCACCTTCTACACCATTTGGAGTAGAAGTTATAAGAATCATATATGGATACCCATTTCTAGCAGCTTGTTCTCTTGCAGTAGAAAGAGTTGGTTGAGCAGATCCGTAAATTTCATGCATATGTGGTATAAACGCCGATTCATCAATATATAAACAGTATGTTCAGTTAGAATCGCTACTTCTAACCCGTTCATTTTCTGAACAGCTACATATTACTATGTAGATCAGACTATATCTTCATCTAGTTTAGATGTTCCGCGCTTCCACTCGCTTGAGTGTACTCCCTTTCAGGATAGTCGTTACACCTTCTCTATTTCTAGAGCTTGGCTCGGTATTGTCCTATAGAATAGGAGTTCCACCGAATTCACGGAGTTATTCGATCTAGATTTCCCTAGAAAGCGACTTTATAGTTAATCGGAACGCTCAATGAACGAGCAAGAGTATCTGGAGATGATGTCGTAGAAGGATAAAATGTATCTATTCTAGAACCATTTTGAAGTTCCAAATATGTTTTAATATCACTTCTTGAAGAATTTGGAACAGCCATCCATCTAGGAAGATTTTTATTAACAAATTTAATTTTCTTAAGATTTTCTTGTGCTGAATCTTTTCTAAAATTAAAAATTACAATTCTGTTTGATGGGTAAAAAATTGAAGCCCATGATAAAAGAGCAGCTGAAATTGTTGATTTACCCAATTGTCGCGAAGCCATTAACATACACATATGATATTTATAAGCACATCTAACAACTCTTCGTAATTTTTTATGTAATAAATATTTATTATATTTTTGTTTACCACCAATTTCTTGAAAATAAACATAATTTAAAATATAATATAAAGGATTCTGTCTACACTTAACCCATTCAGAAACATATTTTTCATTAATATCAATTTCATTTTTTTCTTGAATAAGATTAAGAGTTTGATAATCTGACTTTAGTAATATATTATTAATAATAGAAGAATCTTGTGGTTCTTCTATTAGTTGTTGTCGATTTTTAATAAGTTTATCTTTTATAGAATCTAACATTTTGCCTCCACTTTTTATTTTTACCGGCAAGATCTAGTTAAAGATCTTGCCGGTAATTTTTTAATCTATCATCATTTCAATATCTAAATCATCAACATTCCAATAAATCATTGGTGGAACAAATTTAACAATATCAATTTTATTATACAAATCTTGTATAATATCATCATTTTTTCTAATTTCAATACCATTATTTAATTCATTTGGAGTTGTTGCAGAATCTGTTACAAAAACGCTAACAGATTTTATATAATTTCTTCCAGTATGTATAAATTCTATAATTAAACTATTATAAAAAATTACACTAGCACCTGAAAAATTCTTTTGTAAATATTCAGCAATTAAAACTTCAAGATTTTCTTTTTCAGTTACTATATCAACATTATTTCTTTGAATATACCCCTTATCTGCTTTAATTTCAATTCTCATATTTAAAGGAAAAACTATAGATGGGATAGAAACCCATGCTGCACCACTCCATCTATAATATGTATTTATTTCTGTATCTAAAACAAAATCATCAGTATTTGGTACATAAAAACTCCAAGTAGCAGTTGATGCTGTGTATGTAGCAATTGCATTTGCATGACCAGCAAATACAGAACCACCAGTAGGAGTTGTACTAACTCTATATTGAGAACCATCTAAAGTACCAGATGATGGTGCATCTAAAGTACTAATAACTGGAGATAACCAATTATAATCACTATTCGAAAATATTTGTCCACTTTGCGTAAAAATGGATTCTATAAAAGGAGAATCAACAATATATGAATTTAAAAATCTACATTGAACATTATCTGTTATCATTCTATTAGCATTAAAATTTGAATTACTTATAAATGTTTTAATTTTATTAATATAATATTCACAATCTAAATTATATGTATCATATTCAATAACAGGTATAAAAACAATATAAGCAACTCCATTTGAAATATATCTTAATAATCGCAATTGATCAGAAATGTCTGTTAATTGATAGAATTTGCCTGTTTTACAATAAAATTTTATAGATGAAATTGGTCCATTAAAAATTGCAGGATTATCAGTATCACCTGTTAATCCAAGTGCTGCTAAACATGTTGAAGAACTAGATATAAATAAATTATATGCTAATTCTCCTGATAATGGAGTCAATTTTACTCGCACATTTCCATCATCATCAGTATAAGTTGAAGCAATTGTAGTTCCAATCGCAGTATTAATTTCACTCACAATTTGAGCGGCAGTTCGAGAACCAGCTGTTAAAGTTACACTTACAAATGCATCTGTATAACCAACTGAAGAATCATTATATTTAAGTTGCAAAACATTAGCAGGTGCTACTCCAATCGTAAAATTTTCATAATTATTAGTAACCACACAATTTGAAACTCCACCAACAACTTCTATTTGTAATTCTTTACTAAATATTCCAAAAGTATCATCATTTGTATATTCATAAACAAATTCATTAGTAGATAATGGAAAACATTCAATTCGTCTATTAGAAAAGTTTACATTTTCACTAATAATAGACAAAGTAAAAACTAAATTACTTATAGTTTGATATGACTTCAATGTAACCGTTGTTGTATATGTTGAATCATCATATTCTAAATTAAGGTAAACCGCTGGAATTTCAAAACCACTTCCAATTATTTCAGAATTTGGAGTAATTTCAGAAAAATCTACTCTTAATAATGAATTAATTATATATCCATCATAATAATTCATTCTATTATTACCCATAAATACAAAAGGACTTGTAAACTCAATTCCACTTATTGTAAATGATGGATAATATATAATATTTGTTAATTCATATGTAAGCGGCAAATCAACAATAGTTGTTCCAGCAGTTCCATCATCAATGTATGAATATATTGCTGCAGCAGGTGGAGTAACTAATATTTCCCAATACTGATCTTGAACTGCTGTTCGCCCATATATTCTATAAGATGTTGCATAAGGAATATGATCCCAAGTAATTGTTACAGAATCATCTCCAACATCAGTATTAACAGTTGCAGAAACACCTGTAGAAGGTAATGTGCGTCCCCAAACATCAATTCCTACTATAAAATAATAATAAGTACCAGAAATTAATGTACCACTACCAGTAGTGCTTACTGCTGCAGTAATTGTATAACCAACAATATTTGGACCTTCTAAATCCATTACTTCTTCAGTATAATTTGTTGCACGAATTGTAACTTGATTTCTATCTCTAAATGATCGACACAAATAAAATATATTATCATATATATTAATTTTCTTAAAAAGAAATTTAAAATCATCAAAATATGATAAGGCTATATTATAAAAATCTTGCTGACTTATCATATTATCGCGCGTTTGAATATAATTTATTATAGCATCTCGTAAATCTTCACCACTTAATGAATCTGTTCCACTTTCAGAATATTCAAAATTAATAAGAGGTTGTTGCAAAACTTCAGGAGAAAGTCCAGTAGCTGTTAATTCTCCAGTTGAAGAATATTTATAATCAAAAACTAATATCTCTCCAGCAATTTGAATTTTTGAATTAGTTTTATCAATTAGATTGCCAGCTGCACCTTTTGTAGTTTTAATTACTATTCTAGCACTAGCTCCTGAAATCCACTTTCCACGAATCCCAGAACCAAATTCTATAATATAACTTGAAGATGTAATTTTACGTAAAAATACACTTAAATCTAATCCTTTTTCTAAATATTTTGTATATTTAACTTCAAATTGCTGCTCAGGTGTTGATTCATTCTCAGTAATATAGACTTCTAATCCTGCAAGATATGATTCTGAAGAAATATCAAAACTATATATCTGATAAGTACCATAATTATATGTTGGTATTTCATAAATAATTTCTTGTTCTTCTTGCTGAATTGTAGAATATAATGGAACAGATATTAATGAAGAAGATGATGGAATATTATATTTTGTGCCATCTGATGTTAAAATGTCAGTATAATAATAATATGATCCATCTCGCTCAATCTCTATAAATTTATAAATAGTATTAATAGTAAAAGGATAATTTTGAAAAGAAAATGTACTTTTTTGAAAACTATATGTCCCCAATGAAGAATTATAACCAACAATAACTTCTCTCTTAACTACATCAGAAGATCTTGTTGATAACCAATTGATCATATCAAATTCAATAGTACCAACAACATTTGCTGGATTTGCAAATAATGGAATATATCCATAAATAGAAGCGTGTAAATATTGACTTTCTTCCGTTTGAGAAGTTCCTATAAAAGCTTCATTAAATAAAGTATCATAATATTGTTTTAAATCAAAATGAGTATATCCTAATAAATTTAATAAAAAACCAACAAAACCAACCTTACTAATTTGCAAATCATAAATATTAAGATCAGTTTTTAATTTTTCATAATAATATTCAACAAATTCTTCAGGAGTTGTATAATTAAGAACTGGTAAAGTTGATGACATATTATTTTAATTCCTTTTTATTACTTATTAACAGTAAATATTTTTGAAAATCCATTTGGACCGGCAACTCCCTTAATTGAACTCCATATTTTAGAAACACCTTCGGTAGTATCTCGAGTAATACTTCCTAATTTAGATGCGTTACTTGTAAGATTTTTAAGCATCGAACCGGAAGAACCTAATGCCGTATTAAGTACTCCGCCTAAAAAACCTCCAAATAAATTAGAAGAAGCGCCAGGAGAAAATTGAAAATTTGAAATAATTTCATCTAATTCATCGAAAATCCACATACCTGCAGATTTTTCTAAATATAATGCTTCTCTATAACCACTACATGAATATGTAAATGGTAATGTAACTAATTCATTACTAGTTCTTGTTCCAATTAATTCTTTATTTGGAATCGATTGTGGAAATATTCCAACACACTTACCTGCAAATGTAACAGTGCGCATATCTGGACGATATTTAACAATATAACAAGATGCTGCATAATCAATAGCACCATAATAATCTATATCTATATTAGAATATAAAATTCCAGTATTTATAGTTTTTGTTCCTATAGTAGTAGCATATGCCATTTCATCATTTGCATAATATTTAGGATCAGGTTCAATAGTACCTTCTAAAATTTCCCGAATATATTCAATCCATATATGATGAAACATATAAATATCTAAATGTCTATTATCAATAAATGTAATAGAACAAGTGTCTGATTCAGATACTTCAGAAGCTATTGGAATACCACCACTTCTTGAAGTTACAACTTCAGATCGAACTGAACTTTGAGGAGTCACAAAATCTACTGCAGCAAATGTCATTATTTTTCCAACAGTATTCATATAACTTTCTTTATCAATCTGACTATATAATGAATCATCTGAACGTATTCTATATCCAGATAAATCTGGAGGAACAAAAAAAATAAGCGTATATCCATTTATATCTGGTGAAAAATCTTTGTATAATTGTTGATAAAAATAATTTAAAACTCCAATATTAGGATCCTGTTGATTACCAAAAACATCATTTAAATATGAAATAAGAGTTCCACCAGAAGAACCTCCAAATAAATCTCCTAAAATAGTTCCAGTTTGTTTTTTAAATACTGAATTTTTTATAGTATCACTTAATGCCATATATTCTCCTTTAAATCGGCAAGATCTTTAACTAGATCTTGCCGATTTAAATATTTTTACTGACAATTATGCTTTTGTAAATTATGAATCAAACAATATAAAACAACATTAAAAATTTGTATTTGTTGAGCTTTTCCATATCTATTCAAATTTAAATTTAATTTTTCAGAAAAAATCTTACTTACTAACATATTTATAATTTTTTGTAATTTTCTTATATCCTCAGTATTTTTAGAAGATATAATATTTCTTTTAACATTATTCATAAAAGAAACATTACAAATATCATTTTTATCAGCAACATTTGTTCTTGATAAAATTACAGATAATGCATCATGTAATAAATCATAATTCTTATGATCATGCATAGAATTTAATATTTGTTCAATAACTTTAATTGAAACTTTTGTATTTTTATTTATCTCTTCAATAAACGCTTTAGAATATCCTGGTTTAGAATTCATTACAATATAATCACATGTTGAAGTTACAATATTGTCTCTATTATGCGTTGTGGAATATTGATCAAAATTTGGATCTTCTTCATCATTTGACATAATAGTTGGCGTTGATTGATATGAACCATCACGCTTTGCTTTCATATATAATGGTAATAAACCCCCCTGAGCTTTTTTCTCTCCTGTAGTAATATCAACAACAGGATTAAAAGCGAACATCTGATCAATTCTAGCCCAAGATTGCATAAATAATTGTCTCAAACGAAAAGCATCTTTATTAATTTCTTCTTTATATTTCTTTAATAATGTAGGAACAAAATAATCTTTTAAAAGAGCTAATGGATTATCATATTTAGAAACATTATGTTTCTTATTTACCATATGATTAACAACATAATTCATAACTCTTTTATCACAATATTTAATATATACATATTTACGACCATTCCATAGTTTTTGTAATAGTAATAAAAGAGCATTATTAACTAATTGGTCGTCTTTTCGTTTAATTCCTAAATATACAATTAATAATAAAATTTGATAATAAGGATCATTATACATAACGGCATGATTCGGAAACTTCCAATCATATTGAAAAGCTTTCCCAACCAATCCTCGATCCACATTTAAAATATTAAATAATCCTAAAACAGCCGTTATTGGAAGCGTAAATTTAAAACAGTATCCTTCGTCAGATTTCATTGTTTGAATATAAGAATCAGATATAAGTTTACTTAAATTTGAATGTAATTTACCAATAAGTGAAGGATCCGCTTGAATGTTTTTATCTATTTTATTATATACTTCAATTACTTGACTAGACACAACCGGCTCTCCTTTAGTTTAATTTAAACAACAGCTGCGATAACTTTTGAAAGAGAATGTATTTTGCTTTTAAAATTATCAACTAATTCAACAAGAGCCTCTTGATCAAAAACTTTACGATAATCTTCAGATTCCGTTAAATATCCAATACGAGACCATACCGAAAAAGGAAATGCAATCTTCTGTAATAAATTTTCAACAATACTAACTTTCGTACTAAAAGCAATTGCATCTTCTGGTGTAGTACCTTCTGAAATCAATTGTTTTGAAAGTTCTCGAGAAACTTCAAGATATTTATCTTTACGTTGTTCTTCAGATAATGAATAAAAACTCCTATCAAAATATTCAAAAATTACCGTTGATAAAGCTTGCCGCTGAATTTCATTTGATTTTTCAAGAATAGTAAAATCTATTCCTTTTCCATAAACTTCAGGCTTCAAATTAACAAATTCATAAATCTGTCTAATATTTTTAAAATAATTACCAAGAGCTTTATAAATTTCTTCAGATTCTTCTAACTTCTGTAAAAATTGATCAAAATATAAAGTATCAACTTTTACTTTACCTTCCCATAATAAAGGATCATATGCTTCAAAAAATTCAGCACCACAACTAACTTTTTGAAGTCCTTCCTGAATAATTTCCATAGAGCTTCTTTTCTTAGCTCGTGATTTTTGAATCTTACTTAATGCTTTTCTAGATTCTTCCATAACACTATAATCAATATTGGCATTTTGACGTGATAACATAATAATTAAACCTCCTACATAGATATTGAACGATTAAGTTTTGATTGAACAAATGTATCTAACGTTGAAATTTTAAATTTATTAATATCGGTTTGATTCATTAATTTACAATAAATATCACCTTTTTTACCATCAACGGTTATTAGATTTGGAACATTTAAACGATTACTTATAAATTTCATAATGCCCTTTATATAATTTTCACTTACTAAATAAGATGTGCGAATATGTTCTGGTTTAGTTGGTGTTGAAACATTTTCACCATCATGTTTTCTTGCCATTGCTTCTTTTTCTGCTTCTTTCCGTTGTCTTTCATTTTTGATGTCTTCTTTCAACATATTTCTCCAGTTTAATCCAGATATTGCCGCATATAAAGCAGTAACAATTTCAACTGGTAAAACTAAAGTATAATTTGGCCAACTAGTAACTTCATGTGAAACAGTTTCTAATTTTATATCAAGTGAATTAATGTTTTTACAAATTTGTTCTTGAAGTTGTGAATAAAATAAAAACAACATTATATTTTCTATATTTCTTTGTAAAAGCGGCAAAGTGTTATTTAAAACTTCATCTTTTGCATGTTTAATATTATTTGCTCTTTTATAATAATCATCATCTCTATCATCAGTTTTACTTCGAAGTGAATTTAACTTTCTTTCACCAAGAACAATATCAATTCTAGGATATACTTCTGAGACGTTAATAATATTTCTTATTTCAGTAAATACTCGTTTTACTTTTTCAGAAATAGTAGTTCGTATATTATTTACATGCATACCAAAATTAAAATCTCGTAATACAGGTTGACCATTACGTGCAAATTTTTCAAAAGCATCTATAAATTCATCAACTAAATCATTGCCAGTTTCTCCAAAATTTTTAATATAATTAATGAATTCTAGCAATTGTTTTTTATCATAATCCATAGTAGTGATACGTATTGATAAGGCTTTTTCTAAAAATTCATTTATATAAACAAATTTTAAAGAACAAATCGATTCTTTTAAAATTTTAAAAGAATTCCTAGATACAGATATATTATTATTTCTTAAAGAATCAGATATAAGCTTAAATACTCCTTCAACTGATTTTTGAAGAGATTCATAAAATTGTTTATTAAAATATTTATTAGTAATATCTGAAATACTAAAATCAGTTGGTTGATCATCTACATAAAGAATATTATGTATATCATGAATAAAAGCAAAAATATAAGATCTAGTAAATTCCTCAAAACGAGCAATAAAATTATTTGTAATATTATTCAAATCTGTATTCAAATCATGAGTAACAATATTAGACATTTTTAAAGTTTCATCGGATGTATCTACTCCAAATTTTCTTTCGGCAAGATCTCTATTTAAAACAAATTTAAAAAATATTTTTGTTTTATCAAGATCTTGTTGTTTAAGAGATAATGATAAAAATATATCTGGAACTTCTTCAAATACTTCTTTTTCTTTCCATTCTTTTGATCTTTTTCTAATATCTTGTATATTTCGAATTGGAATACGAGTTGATTTATTTATATATTTGCCCAAACGAGTATGAGATATAGTCCCAAATAATCTAGATATTAAAGATCTAGATTCAGCAACAGCTGTTTCTTTCGAACCAAATAAATTTTTTAATAAACTCCAATATTTTTCAGGAGTCATTTTTTCTAATTCATTAAAAACATCATTAACATCTGACATTTTATTTAATTTTTTATTCAACCCAATTGCAGCAATTAAAACATACATAATAGAAAGAGTATCAACTGGATATGCTTGAGTGCCAACAATAACCGGAACATCAATTAAATTTCCTAATGTTATAATTTCAATATATGGTCGCAATTTAACAAATCTAGGATCAGTTTTAGTTAATTGTTGTATAATGGCAGTTTTTTCATTTATTTTACGTTGAATTTCATGAGAATATTCTTTTCCAATTGGATATGTTTGAGATGGAACTTTCTCATATGTACCTTGTGGATTTAAAGTTTTTGCAATAACTGAAGTTGGATCAACGGCTTGTCTATTTTCATCCCACAATGGAGCAACTTGATTAGCCATAGAAACAATATTAAGAGCATTTTCTGTAAAAATGTCCGATAAAAAAGTAACAGAAATGAAATCTCGTATCGTAGTTTCAAAAGATTTAATATTAGAAACTTTAATTTTATCACAAGTTAAAATAGGATAAACAAAAATTAATTTTTGTTGTTGATTTAATAATTTAGTAGGATCTTTAATCCCAACAGTTGCTTTAGAATACTGACTCAATCCGGTAATATTCACTATTTCACCTCATAAAACCTTATTAAGTTATAGATATATCACTTAAAATAATATTTAATTCATTAGATAATTTTGGATACATTTTTTTATAATCATGAATTAATTCTTTATTAAGTTCTTTAATCCGACTTGAACTGGTTGGATGAGTTGAAATTGTTATTAAGTTATTAAAAAATAAAAGAATCTTTTTAAACCATGATTGTTTTATCTTAATATCTTCTTCAATATTATGAAACTTATACAAAACTTTAACAATTTCATCTCCATACCCATATTTAGCGGCAAACTGATCTGCTTTATATTCACTTTTATGCTCTAAAAAAGTTAAAGATCTTGCTGAAAATATTATTAACAATAATAATGATAAATATGCTGGATATGTAAGAGCTGTAAAAAATTTAAAAAAAGGAATTGATATAATCTTTCCAATAACATTTACACAATTTTCAAAAATTATAAGTAAAATTCGAGGAATGTTTGAAGTATATGTAAAACAATGTCCAAGTTCATGTAATAATATAGCAGTAAGTTCTCTTGCCGAAAATCTATCTATAATATCACTACCTATTATAATATATACCTTACTAATATATTTATTAGATTCTTCGGCTACATCTAACGATTTTATATCACCATTAGAATCATATTTTTTAAATAAATTAATAAGATCTAAAGAAAGAGCTCTATTATAAAATGGAATAATCGCAGCATTTCCATAATTTTTTTTTATAGATAATATTATATTTTTTATTTTTGTAAATTTTTTAAGATTTTTTACTAACTCTTTTTTAGCGGCAGAATCTTTATTATCTATTTTAAGCTCTCTAAAATTATTATCAATATTTTTCAATATACTACTTCTATATGGTGAAACTTCAAAGATCGTTTCTATAAATTTAAAATTCATATTATACTTCCTCTTATTATTATTATTTAACTTCTATAATTGTTTTTTAAAAAATAATTTTTAATAATCTCTTCTAAAAATAAATTGATATCCTTTATATATACACATAAAATTTTTAAGAGATAATAAATATGGAATTGCTAATCCAGCTTTACCATTATAATTTTCTAAATTAAACGTATCATCAAACATAACAAAACCACCTACTGAAATTTTATCAATAGATGCTAATACAAGATCCAAATGAAATTTTTCAGATTCAAAAGTTCCTTCTACCCAATCAATTGTATCTAAATATAAAAGATCTATTTTTTTATTAAATTTTTTTAAATAATCTAAACCATTATCTTTTGTCAATACAACATTAATCGAATTGTCATTTTCTTTTATAGTATTTAATAAAATTTGTTTACATGTATTTATACTATTATTAGAAATATCACATCCAAAATATGAACCACCATATTTTGAAATAAACCAACTCCATATAGATGTTGAATCTCCATCACTAATATTATTTATATACCGTGAAACTCCAATTTCAACAATTATATTATCTTTTTTAGTATTATTATATAATGCCGTTATAATTTTATCAAAACCATTTTTACGAAGTAAATCTTCATGAAATACAAAAGGAGCATCTGAAAAATCTAATGGAATTCTACTATAATTATTCCAAACAGTATCTGACTGAGTTAATTTATTTACAATATTAAAATCAATATTTAAAAAATTAAACGTGTTTTTATTCGATTCTATAAATTTAGTAAACCAATTTTCAAAAATATTATCATCATGAGTAATAGAATATTTAGAATATTCTTTCCAAGAATTAATTATAGGAAATATTTTATTAAATTCATTAAATTCAAATGAAAATATATCAGTTCTATATATACTCTCATTATAATTAATCAATAATGCTTTATTATTCTTTAATTTATTATTAAAAATTTCTAAATATCCATCAATATCAAATTCCAAATCATATTCAGAAAAGTGAAAATATTTATAATTTTTAGATAATAAATTTATAATAGCTTCGGCTAGGAAAACCCGCGTGATCAAAGTGTCGATCTTTTACTTTTTTAAATTAATAATTTTTTACTATTAATCGACACTTTGTCGCCGGGATGAACTAGCCTTGCTTTTGAATGTAAGAGATAGATGTGCCTATCTCTTAGCAAAACGTTGGTGTAAACTACTAAAAGGTTTACCTCTCGCACATGAGAGTAGTGTGTATCCTTATCCTGTTACCAGATAAAGAATCCATCTTCCCCTCGACAAGGTTATCTGAGCTTCGCAATGTGGTTGACTTCGCCTACCCTTCAGCGATGTTTACAGAGCCACGACAGAGCAAGGAACTGGGGCGGCATTCCTAGGTGTCTACATCTCAGATAACGTAGCTAGAATTTCTTCTAACTGAGTCTGGTGAACTTTGGGCTTCAACTATTGCTAATTGAAGCCCGTGTGATCAGAGAAGCGTTTCTAAATTTAATTAGAATTAACTATTTCTAGTTATCGCTTCTCTGTCGCCGGGTGGTTCACTGCATTTTGTATATTCATTAAACATGCAACACTATGATACATAACCGGAGAATTTCTTTCAACTTTAATACCATCAATTATTTTCCAATATCGTAATAACCAATTTTCACTTAATATATTTTCTTTTTCATATATATAAAAATCAACAATTTCTTGTATATATTCTGGAATAACACAATGAGCAACTAAACATATTTTAAAATTTCGATCTTTAATCATTTTAAGTTTATTATATAATATTTGTTCTTTTAATTTAGAATCAATCCAACATCCAATAATAAAAATTTGCTTATCACTTATCGTTCATTTTCTCCATTTTTATTTTTTTAGAGGTGAGGGAAATTAATCCTCACCTCCATTCTTATTTTACATCACATAATTGTTTATACATACAGAAAAAACATTTCTTTTTATCAATAAATGGATCATCATTAGGTGGCATCAAATTATTATCTAAATAATAATTAATTTTTTCAATTTTAGATTTAATAAAATTAATATATGGATCTGCAATATTATTAGTAACATCAACAGCTAAAGTAGTTATAAAGAAAAAAGAATTTGATTTTGAATGTAACATTCTTTTAATTTCTTTAATTCTGTTTAAAATTTCTCCAAAAGAATCAACATCAGTAGCAATCATATCATGGGCAACATAAATAAATTGAATAGTATTAATTTTATATGAGTCATAATATGGTTTAGAAGTACCTTCTCGAATTTTTATTTTTGGATCTTTAGCTTCTTTTAAATGATTTTCTAATAAATATTTATAAGCTATTGTTTGATAAAAATCAGAAATTCGAGGTTTCCTACTAGTAATAATTTTTTCATAATCTGAATATGTACAACTCTTAATTTCTACCAATATATTTTGCCCAATTAAATTATCTAATCGGACGGATAATCTGAGGGAAGGAACTTTTAAAGAAACTTCAGTTTCAGTAAATTGCTTAGAATTTGATTGAATAAAATTATGAATAGCCGAACCAATAGTAGACCTCATCATTATAGGTAACCATTTATCGGCAAAAGATTCAACAGGAGTATTATTTAATTTATAAACAATTTCTTTAATACAACCGGAAGCAAGATCATATGCACTAATATTTTGAACATGTTCTCGATATAATTGATTCCGATTAATTGATTTGTCATAAATTTCTTGAGTAAATTTATCAATATTAAATGGTTCATGAACTAAATTTGAATCCGGCATGATCTGAGATTGAACTTCTTCAATTTTTTTTGGTTCAATTTTTTCTGTTGTAAAATCAGATATGTTTAATAACTTTGAAAGATCATTAAATTCCGTCACCCTTTCGCCTCCTAACATTTTTGTTTTTTAATATGTAATTTCTATATATTTTATGAAGTTAAAATTATTTGAGGGAGATACGAATATCTCCCTCAAATAATTCAATTTTTATTTAGAAGCAGCAGCTCGCGCCGCCATTTTAGCTTTGGTACCATATTTATTCATAATCTGCTGTTTAATAAGACGATATGCTTTCTTAAAACGGATCAACTTTTCATAAAGAGGATCCTTCTTCTCTCTAGCAATTTTTACAGCAAACGCACCACTAAGAGCCTGAAATTTATTTAAACCAGTCCGAGTAACCATACTTTTTTGATACATGATCTAATTCCTCCTGAATGAAGTATTGAATTGTGGCTTACTATCATATCTTTGAATTTGTTTCTGATCTGCTCGTATAATAGTTTGACGAGCATTGTATACTTTTGATCTTAATGAATTTATCTTTTCTAACCTTTTATCTGCTTCAACATGTGGATCATAAATCATATCTAAAAGTGAGTAAAAATTATCTAATGCTTCTTTTGCATGTAAATAAAAACTTTCACAAGATGCAGCTAAATTTGTTTTAGATACTAATTTTAAAATATCATCTGCATCCGAATTTTTTAAACTTTCTAATCCAGTAGTTCTTTTAAGACATGCAAAATAATTTTCCATTCCTAATGCAATTGTTTCTATTAAATAATCAAGATAACAATTTCTTAAACATCTTCCTTGCTCACCAGATAAGATTTTATCTTTTATATTAAAATATGATGTAAATTTAATATCTTTTGTAGTTTTAATACCACAACGAGCATAACAAGTACTGTAGTTTTTATAAATAGTAGAGTATCTCAGTTGTGAATATTTACCAAATTTAGCAACACTATTACCAAATTTTTCAAAGTATTCACCTACTTTTGACAATCCTTTAAAAACAGTACGGAGTATAGATGATTTAAATAATGCAGCAACAATCATTGTTAATATTGAAACTCCTGTTGAAATCATACCTTCATATATTGCTTCATCTGAAAAATCTATATAAGTTTTCAAAACTTGCTGTTGATTTAATTTTGTAGAATTATATAATGATTCATATAATTCATTATCATATTCTCGAAGAAAAGTAACAATATCATACATTTCTTCAAATATTTTATCCGGCGAGATCTCTAATTCATTATCAATAATATATGCTTCACTTATATTTTTTAAGAAATTAACATCCATGATTTCTCTCTTTCAAAATTAATCAAAAGCAGATTCATAAGTACCTTCAATTTCTGATGGAACCACTTCTTCAGTTTGTGGTGGATCAATATTACATGTTTGAGTTTCTACAGGCACATTTTCTTCTAAAATTTCTTCAACAGCAGAAACTTGATCTGTTACAATGTTCTCTAACTGACCAGTTAACTTCATCTGAAATAAACCATTAATAATTCGCTGTTCTACTGAAACATCTACTACATAATCAAAAGCATTTCTAAAATTTTCATCGGCCAAATATCTTTCATAAGCACGTTTACGATAAAATTTATCTGAAGTATATTGAATATTCTTTGTAGCTGGATCCATAAATTCTAAATAAATTTGTGGTCCAGATTTTTTAACCATCAAAGGATAAATTAAATTCTTTTCATCTTTAAAATATTTTTTTTCTGATAATGTCATTTCTGATATAAATGTAAACTCGCTCCAAAATTTATGTAAACCATTTCTTTTATCAAATACACAAATAACAGATTCTTGAGATGGAGCATGCTTATTTTTCTCGGTATAAATATTTAAACTTTATATTCAACTAGAATCGCTACTTCTAGTTCGCACAAATGTGCTGCTTATAGTTACCTATAAGAATAGACTATCTCTTCATCCAATTTGGATGTTCCGCGCTTCCACTCGCTTGAGTGTACTCCCTTTCGGGATAGTCGTTACACCTTCAATCAGAAGTTAGCAACTTCTGAAAGCTTGGCTCGGTATTGTCCTGTAAATAGGAGTTTCACCGAATTCACGGAATTTTTATTTTCTATTATTACTAATAGATTGGTCTAATTATTAAACCACCCCGAGATTCCCATCCCATCACTAGGATTAATAGCTGCTTTTCTAGAAAGAAACAACCATTGTCCAACTCGATGATTAAATGCTACAACAGAAGATGCAGCTTTATAATCATTCCAAGTTCCAACTGATTTTTCTTTAGCAACATATTGACCTTCTAATTTTAAATTCGCACGTACTTGATCAATCGTCAAAAATGTAATTCTATTATATAATAATAAGGGGGCGTATTTGTCTATACAAAAAGATAATTGTCTTGCCTTCCATTATGTTCAAAAAGAATCGTTAATTCTTTTCCGAAATATTACAGCTAGATATTTCTATCTAGATCAGACTATATCTTCATTCGATATTCATTCCATGAGGAACTAATAAATAATCACCCGCTAAATGATTACTTGTCCTCAAACATCTATTTACAACATTATTCCATAAATTTAATTCTTTTTTTAATAATGTTATTGTTTCATATGTTTTTATAATAGCTTCGGCTAGGAAAACCCGCGTGATCAAAGTGTCGATCTTTTAACTTTTTCAAATTAATAACTTTTTATAATTAATCGACACTTTGTCGCCGGGATGAACTAGCCTTCTCCTTTTAACTATTGATTTTTTGTGATAGTTACTGATATAAGATTAAGTACTTTGAATGTGATCTTCTGTCATAATCCATGATTTTCTCGCGGATAGACGTTTCATCTTACTGAATTTAGGTATCGGATGTAGATCGATTTTGTTTCCATAAACATTTGATAACACAGCATATCCATGTGACATTCTACCTTTGATAAAGTACTCTTGAGTATCATACAATACTTTGTCCCAGCGTTTGAATCCGTGTATTTTATCTTTCGGAAACAGCTTTTCAGATCGGATACCATGTGTTCGTTGATACGTTCCTTTAGCTACAGATTGTTTTAGAAGGATACTATTTGTAATGAACTCGGGAATGATATCGGTCTCGATTCCAATACATGCGGCATCATACGCATGAGATTTTACAATCCCAAAGTATTCTCGAATAGCTTTCGTGATATATCCATATGTTTCCGTGAAAGCTACATTTTTTCGAAGCATACTCTGAAGAATATTCATATGTGTAGCATGATTTAGAGTACTCTTTAATTGTTTCTTTGTTAAACTTATTAATCCTTGGTGAAGATCATGATGACACAGATCACACAATGTAATTAAATTATTGGGTCTATCAGATCCACAATTACTTCGAGATAGAATATGATGAACGTGAAGTTTCTTTGACTTTCTCTTATTTTTACAGTACTGACAAGTATAGTTATCTCTGCTTAATACATATGCTTTCGTATTGTAGAATCCAAATTGAACTCCCTTTTGATATAACCAGAGACAGTATC
>Ga0265294_10003186_pt1 | contig 21138 bp, 20 predicted proteins | sample MunlanPumphouse3_FD_192504 | JGI IMG/M metagenome (GOLD analysis project Ga0265294, IMG submission 192504) | Groundwater microbial communities from a municipal landfill in Southern Ontario, Canada - Pumphouse #3 | ecosystem: Environmental > Aquatic > Deep subsurface > Groundwater | place...
CTGAGGCACCCCAGAGGATGGTAAGTGCCTCAGAGTCAGCAGGGGTCGGGCCGATGGCAGCCGTCGCCGGGACAATAGCCTGGGCAGGTGTGGAGGCGATGCAGGAGCATGGCGCGGAGTTCGGAGTAATAGACAATGGCGGGGATATCGCCCTCATATCTGACAGAGAACTTTTTATCGGCATCTACGCCGGCCAGTCAGAGCTGAGTGGGAATATGGCCTTCAGACTTCCGCCGCAGGAGAGGGTGCTTGGCATCTGCACATCATCTGCGACAGTGGGGCCATCAATCTCATTTGGATGCGCTGATGCTGTCACTGTCTTCTCACATGACGTCTCTCTTGCAGACGCCTGGGCGACATCCCTCTGCAACCGGGCCTCGGTCTGTGAAGACACTCTCTTCTCACCATTAGAAAATACAGCAGTGGAGGGAGCATTTATCATCATAAATGATGAGGTCTGGGGCTGGGGCCAGGTGCCTGAGGTAATCGAGGCACAGGTTGATGAGGGCCTCATCACAGCCGGCAGGTAACCCGGAGATCACTCATACTCTTCTGCATATTTTACTGCATCATGATATGCGGATTTACCGGAGAATGAGGCCACAACAGAGTCTCCATCGCTGACATCCAGAACCCCGCCTTTATCTGAGAGACGGAACCAGAGTTCCATAAGATCGATCTCCTCAAGAAGAACACCCTTTGAAAGCGCCGATGCAGGCTGAAGAATTAGGCGCTCTTCCCCAAGGGCTGTTGGTATCTCTCTGAAAAAGTAATAGAACACCTGCCAGGCATTGAGGAGATCAGATGTGATCAGTTCAGTCCTGAGATCAGCATCCAGTGGATCCAGAAGTTCTGCAAGTTTTTTAACATCATCATCACTGGTCTCAAAGAGCCTGTCAGCAAGAATGGCAAGTTCATCATAGTCTGTCAATTCATCTCTCCTGCATAATGCGTCACATGGAACGCTGATTATTACCTTCAATGGTCCCTTGATGTAAAAAAGTATATTGTACACGCGGTGCAAATCATAAGGCGTGAAACCTGAGGACATTGACTGGAAGATCTACCATATCATCGCAGCTGATGAGTCGGTCACCATGCAGGAGCTCACAGAGGCAGTGGATATACCAGCCAGTGAGATCGAGGCATCAGTAAAGAGGCTTGAGAGAAATTTTCTGATAAAGAGGATTAATGACCATATCTTGGTCTGCTCAATAGAGGAGTCACTTCTTGCCAGTCAGATGCGTCCGGATGATTCCCCGGTCTATATAGAAAACGGGGTTATCAGGGTCAAACCAGAATACAGGAGATAAATAAATGGAAAAATGTTGTGTGCTTCGTATCGGTCACAGACCCGAGCGGGACCAACGGGTAACAACCCACGTAGGCCTTACCGCACGCGCCCTTGGGGCTGACGGAATGTACCTCGCAGCCAATGACGAGGGTGTAAAGAGATCTATTGATGATGTAGTCGAGAGATGGGGCGGAGAGTTCTTTGTCGAGAACAATGTCTCATGGAAGCGCTGCATCAAGGACTGGAAGAAGGACGGCGGCAAGGTGGTGCACCTGACAATGTATGGCCTGCGTATGACTGATGTCACTGAATCCATCAAAGCAGAGGAGAAGGTGCTTATCGTGGTCGGTGCTGAGAAGGTGCCTGGCGATATCTATCAGCTTGCAGACTACAATGTATCAGTGACGAGCCAGCCCCACTCTGAGATCTCAAGTCTTGCACTTATTCTTGATCATCTCTCAGATGGCAGAGAACTCAACCGTGAATACCCTGACGCGACTATGAAGATCATACCCACAAAATGCGGCAAGAGGTTTGAGAGTTGAAGGGCAGGGTGCTTGTAGCAGGGTTCGCAACCAGACATGTGGTTCAGTCAGCATACAGGGCTGGCTATGAGGTCTATGCAATCGACCACTTCTGCGACCAGGATCTCTGCTGGTATACAAAGGAGCACACCACCTATGAGGAACTGGATGAACTGCCTGATCTTATCACAGAGTGGCACAGGAGATATAAGACAGATGCCCTGGTCGTGACCTCAGGCGCTGAGGATATCCACTCAGACGTGCCTGTCCAGGGCTCAAGCCCTGAGTGCGCCACGAAATTCCTGGACAAACTCAGTATCCAGCATCATTTCGAGGATCTGGGCATTCCCATTCCACCAGTTGCAGAACCTCGTGAGTACCCTGTCATGATCAAGCCATGCAGGGGCGCGGGCGGATGGCGCAACCAGATTGTACACTCTGAGGAGGAAGAGGCTGAGTGGCATGAACTCTGGCCTGAAGTTCCTTCTATAAGGCAGAAGATCATCACTGGAACACCTGCAAGTGTCTCATGCATATCCAATGGCAGAGAGGCACGCGCCATCGCAGTCAATATGCAGATCCTGCGCGGGGGAGAGGGTGATCGGGCATATGGATTTGGCGGCGATCAGACACCTTTTGATACTTCACTTGGCCCTGAAATGGTCAGATATGCTGAGAAAGCCGTGGCTGCAAGTGGTTGTGTTGGCTCGGTTGGTGTGGATTTTGTGATCAATGACCATGCCTGGGCTATCGAGATCAATCCCAGGTTCCAGGCAACTCTCGACACAGTGGAGATGGCAACAGGATGCCACATCTTTGATCTCCACCTTGATGCCTGCAAAGGCAGGATACCCTCATTGATGCCTGTACCAAAGCAGTATGCCATAAGGGAGATTATCTTTGCTGAGCATGATCTTGTGGTTCGATCCAATCTGAAGGATTTAGCACCGGCAATTGCTGACATCCCGTTTGTAGGAACTGAGATTGAGGAAGGAGGTGCCCTTCTGAGTGCTTATGGGCATGGCCCCACACCAGAGGCAGCCAGAAAAATGCTGGATAAGACTATATCAGGAGTCAGCAGATATATGACCAGATGGTAACGGCAGAAGAAGCGCTGAGTGATCAGGCAATTCATGCATATCTCCTTCGTATGATCGGCGAGGAAGGCGTCGAACTGCTTGACAAATTCCCAAAAGAAGGGGAATTCAGTGATGAAGACCTTGCAGAGAGGACAGAGATCAATCTCAATACCGTACGGCATACTCTCTATACTTTGTATGGTAAAAAACTCGCCCAGTACCGCAGGATTAAGAATTCAGAAACAGGTTGGCTTACTTACCTCTGGACTCTCAGGCTTGACCAGCTGGATGGTGTTCTGTATGAAGATACGGAGGGTGTCCTTGACAAACTGGAAGCCCGCGAACGCTACGAGGATGAGAATGACTTTTACTTCTGCAAGAACTGTGGTGTCAGATACACATTTGAGGAAGTATTTGCTACAGATTTTAAATGCAGTAACTGTGATGAATCTCTCGAACACTTTGACAATGATCTCCTGCTCCAGGCACTCAAGACACGTGTCGCAGCTATCAGGGCCTCACTTGGCAAGGTATGAAGGGCAAAAGATCACCTGAAAACCTTCTGAGAGAGGCAGGGTGCGGCAGCAATGTGATTGCGCACTGTAAGGCAGTGCGTGATCTTGCTCTCATCTATGCACGAAATGCAGGGGCAGATATAGAACTGGTTGAGACCGGTGCAATGCTGCATGATATTGGGAGGGCGCAGACACACTCCCTTGCTCATGCGCAGGTCGGAGCAGATTACTGCCGTAAACTTGGTTTCCCTGAGAGGCTGGCGCGGATTGTCGAGTGTCACATCGGAGCGGGCCTTACTGCTGGGGAGTGCAGAGAGGCCGGGCTGAAACCAATCAACTGTATTCCGCAGACTACTGAAGAGAAGATTGTAGCACATGCAGACAATCTTGTGAAGGGCACCCTCGTTATCACAATCGAGGAGAGGCTGAAACTTGCAGAGAACCTCTCTGAAGGGGCACGTGGCCGGATGCGACGTCTTGCGGCCGAGATGGAAGTGTTCAGGGAGTGAATAACTCCACTACTGTTTTTGGATCAATTATTTTTCAGTTATTCAGTCTCAGATGACTTTGTAGAAATAGTATGACGGGAGGATTGATATCCAGCAGGGGGCATGAACCCCACGCCCTACGGACGTGAGGTTCAGTTAAATCTTCGATTTGTGAGCGTCAGCGAAGATGAGAAGACTCTCTGTCTTCGATTTAACGCGACTGGCCCCGCCAGCCCCCCTCGTGATTGTCCCCCTGTAAGGAATAGAACCAATTTTCGATAAATCCCCATATCCGGGCAGGGATCTGAAATTCAGGGACTTACACCTGACAGGGGGAGAATCATGTACCGAGGGGCTGGCGGGGAGACGCAGTTCTCCCCTGCCTTTATCTATAACAAGCCATTAAATATCAGTTTGTGAGAGGCAGGGGGCCGCACACCCACACCCTCTACGTGTGAGGGCCTGTCAAATCCATGATCAAGAGATTCTCAGATAATAATCTGCCTTACCTGTGGCAGGGCACGCAGAATCTCATATACAACTGCCGGCACATCACCATTGATGATTACGACAAGTCTGGGATCCTCTGAGACAAATGGATCTGTTACAAAGATCTGACGGATTACAAGTTCATGATCTGTCATCACCTTAACAACTGCTCCGACAATACCTTTCTGCTCAGCGTTGCGGGGCAGGATGGTAATGACTGCAAGTCCAAGAGCCTCAGCCACCCTCGATAGATCAGGTGTCGCCCTGAGGTTGAGGAAGAGTCTGCGCAGGTCTGGCCTGGAGAGTATTCTCTGTGCTGTTGCGTCCACAACCCTCCTGTCTGTACCAATAACCCTGGCAAGATGTGTCGCCGGGATCTCAATCTCATTACAGATCACGCGCCCACATTCATTTACACCAAAGCCATTTTCAAGGAGATAACGCACCACCATTGCCTGAGATGGTGAATCCGCGAATTCCCGCAGGATTTCTGCCCACATATCGCGAGAGAGTTGTCCAGACAAATATAAATATAGATCGTTATTCAGGCCAGGTAATAGGTAATATCCTGCAAAGACCTGAGATCCAAATCAAAAGGTATTTCAGTGCTGAGAGCATTGTTTATAGAGTAACAGGGCGCGAGGGTTGCCGAGCCAGGTCAAAGGCGCAAGGTTGAGGGCCTTGTCACGTAGGTGTTCGGGCGTTCGAATCGCCTCCCTCGCATTTCTTGATTTTTACTCTGAATTGTAATCTATATCCTTCAGAGGTCTGTTTATACAGACGTTTTACAGATGCAGTAAAGATTGCCGTCTTTTGACGCAGTTCTGATATCTTTGTTCAATAATCTGGATTTAAAAGAACAGATTATTCCAGATCATCTTCAGCCTCATACAACTCATCCTCAGCCTTCTGAAGAGTAAACCTGATGGCAAGACCCTCTGTATAATTTCCAGGAATACGATCTTCTACAATAACCTCTCCCCCATAACGCTCAATAATCATCTGCATAATATGAAGACCAAGCCCTCTGCTGTTCCGACCATCAGAGCAATGCCTGAAACACGAGAATATGGAAGCTTTATCCTCGTCATGAACACCAGGCCCGGAATCCTCCACAGACACCTCCACCCACCGACCTTCATCCACAACAGATATCCACACCTTAACATCAGGCCCGCCAAACCTGACACTGTTGTTTATGAGGTTAGTAAATACATCTGATATGAAAACATCTGCATAGACCTGCCCTGTCTCTCCTTCATAGATTATATCAACGAGAGGAAATAGTTCAATCTCCGCTCTGATTACAGCATCAATATCAATCGCCCCAGGATCAACAGGTTCATTGGTGATCTTCCTGATAGTGCTTACATTACTGATTAACTCAGACATCCGGCTGATATTTGACGCCATATCACAGACCCGCAGATATGCATATGAGTGATGTTTATTATCTCTGATTTTAAGATTATTCTGGATAGAATTTCTGATATCCTCTGTTTCAGAGGCCAGAGACTCAAGAGCATTCTTTACATCATTATCAAGAATGTTAAGATATAGATTTGCCTCATTGCAGGCACCTTCAACCTGATTCTGAAGCATAGCCCTATGTATAGTTCCACCAATCTCATGACCCAGAGACTCCAGGATGATCTTTTCATTATCAGAAAAGGAGTAATCAGAACTCCGTCCAATATAAAGGGCCCCTACAACCACCGAACCAGCAATCAGGGGAATCCCGGCAAAGGAAAGTACATCAAGAGATTCCATTAACTTAGTGTCAAAATGTCCTGGGGGATTTCCCGGCAGATTTTCAACATATCGCGGCTGGCTTGCAAAAAAAACAATATTATGTGGCCATTGCCGGGCATTTATATGCCCCCAGCGATCAATAAATGAATCAGGCACTCCTTCTGAGACTACAATGTTTGCAGTATTTCCCTCAGGTAATTTGAGATAAATCCAGCCCATATCAAAAGACATCAGAACAAGGACTTTTTTTAGGATGAATTCCATCATCTCATCCATGATCATGGAAGAATTTGCCACCTCCACTATCTCATTGATTATTGAGAGCCGTTGATTCCGGCACATCATCTCCAGTTCTGCGAGCTTCTGATCACTTACATCACGCATGATCACCTGGATGGCCGGACTGCCTTCAAAACTGGTTGGGACAGCAATAATCTCTACATCAACCACATTTCCATCCTTACATATGATCATCCCCTCAGTGCTCAGGCAAGATTCCCCATTCTGATCAAAATCCGATTCAATATATTGAATGGCACTTTCCAGAGAGTCCTTATAGACATATTGCAGGAGTGTCTCCCCGATAATTGAAGATTCATCAGGTGCATCAAAGAGATCCAGTCCTGCAGGGTTTATGTACACAAACCTTCCGTCACTGAGTATGAATATAGGTTCAGGATGATGCTCAACAAGAGAACGGTAACGCTCCTCACTCTCAAGCAATGCGCGTTCGATCTTATATTTATGAGTTACATCCATGCCTGAAATCACACTCAGACTTGTATCAGGAATCAGTCCGACATTGGCGATTATATCATAAACAACATTATTCTCATCAATTAACCTGAACTCATAGGATACAGGTGTTTTTTCAGGTTCTTCACGACGTCTGTAATGATAATCAAGCACCATTTCAAGGTCATCGGGATGAATAAACCTGGAGATGTGGATTTTTTCTTTATTGATGGCATTTAAACCTATAATTGAGAGAAGGTTATCATTTGCAAGTAGCAAATATCCTTCATTATTCAGAATCAGGCTGATATTTCCGCTGGTTTCAAAGATCGCTTTATATAGATCTTCAGTCCTGGAAATTTTCTCATATAAAGGACTTTGAACATCTGTTCTGTTCATATGCTCCCATATTCCCTAAAAAATTTGACCAGAAATAGATCTGGACAGAGATCAGCATGCCATAAACAGTTCATTGTATTTGCTCTCACAATAACCAAGATATAATCTATTCTATCCGCATTATATATTTATTTATTATACTCCCCCTTCATTACTAATGGGTTTAAATATTAGGTCTGCAAGATATATTACCACACCTGCGCCACTATGAAGGTTTAATGTTACTCTGAACAGATATTGCAATAGATAATTTCAGGAGGAACAGAAATTGACAGGCCGAAAAAAGGTGGTTCTCTTTGATATGGATAATACTCTCTACAACTTTATGGATGCACAGCTTGCCGCCTGCAACAGCGTAGTCAGACTCATCGGCGCGGATGATGGCATGGAGCTTCTCAGGTATTTTCTCCGCAGTATCCATGGTTTTGAGCACCCAGAGAATATCAGAGATTATATGCATGACAGAGGTATCCATGATAATGCACTCTTCTCAGAGGCAGAAGATCTCTATGAGGATGTAAAACTCTCATCTATCACCCTCTTTCCAGGAGTTGAAAATACACTCTCTCTCCTCAAGGAGAATAATATCAGAATGGCAATAGTGACTGATGCAGAGAGCAGGCAGGCTGAACGCCGCCTGAGTAAACTCGGCATCAGAGACTACTTCTCAGATGTGATCACCCCTGACATATCAGGTAAGAGAAAACCAGAGCCAGATAGTTTCATTATGGCCCTTGACTGCCTCAATGCCTCTGCAAATGATGCCTGGGTCGTTGGTGACAGCCTCAGACGTGAGGTCGAACCAGGAAACCGCCTTGGGATGACAACAGTCTTTGCAAAATATGGCGACTGGGTCAACACCCCCTTCCCGTCAATCAAACCTGACTATGTGATCGACCATATTCAGGAACTGCCTGATCTGATGGAGATCTGATTGCCTCTGATATAAGGGAAGCTGAAGCTCTTCAAAAAGCCATCAAACCAATGGCTCAGGGGCTCCCTTACCTGAGCAGGGCAGGGAGGCACCCTTCAGAACAACCTGCCTTGGGCTCTGGCGTATCTTCTCAAGCATGACCTCTTTTCCAGCAGTTGTGAGTGCAAATACAGGGATCGAGGTGCCCCCCTGGAGGAGAGCAACGGCACCGGCGATATCCCTGAGAGGCGATGACGCACATGATGAGACCATGTCACATGCGCTGACAATCTGCCTGGCCTCTTCAGGCGTGATCCCGGTCATATGTACTCCAAATATGAGGGCTTCAGGAAAATCATGCCTGATCCTCTCTGCATCCTCAGAAGAGGCGACCGTAACTGCAACCCGGCTGTAGCCCAGATTATATGCCACCCCTGTGCCCTCATATGAATCCATATCGGCGCTTTCAGGGAATAACACAGTCCCGCCATTCTCTCTGATCCTGTCCATGACCTCAGGGATAGGGCTTGTCTTCACAAGACCTGACATCAGCCCTCCAATGCCCTGGACAAGATCCTGCCTGTCAGCGATCACAGTGCCTGCACCATCACATGCAATGACCGCACAGTCAAGGATACCAGCGCCTATGGCAGAGGAAAGGAGTTCGGATGCTCCAAAGAGGACAAAGTCCTGGTCACTGGTGACCTGTCTATCCTTTGTGCACATCCCAAAGGTCTCTATCCTGTTCTCGATATTTTTCTGAATCTCTCTCTCAGTCATATTTCTGACAGGAAGACTGAAACGGCTGGCAAGAGGACATGATTTTATAAGGGGTTTTCCCACACTCACCACTTTTCCTTCCCTTACCACAACACGGGTCTTACCGGCCGCCTCAATGATATGCTCGTTACTGGATGCCATTACAGAAGATCTGTACAGCAGATATGATAATACATATTCTGTTATACCATCAGGCTGAATATCCTGGAGACAGATGAGTCCCACAGAAGGCATACAGAAGAGATACCAGGAGATCGATGCATTCAGGGGAATTGCCATACTGATGATGGTCACCTACCATGGTCTCTTCGACCTTGCCTTCTTTCAGATCATGCAGATTAATGTCTATTCAGGTTTCTGGAGGGGTTTTGCCTACATGACAGCCATCTCATTTATCTTTCTTGTGGGTGTCTCACTCTCGATCAGCCAGGCGCGGAGCAGGCCAAAACTCACCCCATGGAATTTCAGGTTGAAGTTCCTGAAAAGAGGTCTGTTTATCTTAGGTATTGGCCTGGGGATTACGGTGGTCACATACATATATCCAGGAAAGGGCTACATCCTCTTTGGTATTCTCCACCTGATAGGGCTCTCCATCATCATCGCACCCTTCTTCTTCAGGTTCAGGAGGGCGAACCTGGTGGCAGGTATACTTGTCATACTCGCAGGCTGGTTAATCTCCGGAGTAGAAGGGCCGATCTGGCTCGCGTGGCTTGGCTTCCACCCGGCCACCTTCTACAGCCTTGATTATGAACCTCTCCTGCCATGGTTCGGACTGGCCCTGCTCGGGCTCTTCACAGGCTCGACTCTCTATCCTGACGGGAAACGTGGATTTGACCTGCCCTTCAGGCTGCCAGCCCTGATCAGAGATCCACTGGCCTCTGCAGGCAGGCATTCACTCCTGATCTACCTGATACACCAGCCGGTTATCATAGGATTGATCCTGGTATTCACCGGCAGACTGCTCATCTGAATAACTGACAGTCACATAAGTGATCTACGTCAAAGGGACCGCGTTCTGTGATCCGCAGGTGCGGAATGACGGTCAGCGCAAGGAAGGAGAGATACATGAAGGGATTCTCCACAGCACCCATTGCTTCTGTCTCATTCTTCAGTTCTCTGAGGTGTTGGGTGACCTCCTCACAGGGGAGGGCAGACATCAGCCCCCCGCATTCAAGTGGCAGGAGGGTGACTTTCTTTCCGCGCACAGTCACCATTCCACCGTTACTGGATATGATCTCTGATATGGCACGCAGGATATCATCATCCTCCATTCCACAGGCTACAATGTTGTGACAGTCATGAGAGACACTACATGCAATGGCCCCCTCTTTTATCCCCAGACCATGTACAAGTCCTGTTCCGCAGCCTGCTGACCTGTACCTGTCGCAGACGACTACCTTGAGGATATCCTGCTCTGTGTCAGGTATCTCTCCCTGATCAAGACTGTAACACAGATCTTCAGTAAGGATCTGACCTTTCTGAATACCCATTACATGAGCCTCTCCCTCTCCTGAGAGGGCAATCGAGGTGTGGCTGAGGGGTGCACATGAGAAAGGCCTGTGTAAGCATGGCCTTGGGACATGACCTCTGTCAGTCACAGGAATGCCATGCTTGTAGGTGGTCTCAACCCTGAAAGTATCTCCCTTTGCAAGCACACAGAAATCTGCCAGTCTTCCGGGAGCAACTGCTCCCCTGTCCGGGAGACAGAAGTGTTCGGTGGCTGAGAGAGTTGCCATCCTGAGAGCCAGTTCTGGTTCAAGTCCAAGAGCAATGGCCTTGCGTATGCAGTCATCGATCTGACCTTCCTCTGCCAGCATGTCCACATGGCGATCATCTGTGGCAAATGAGCAGCGCGACACAGTGTCATGATTTACAAGAGATATAAGGGCCTCAAGGTTCCTTTCTGTCGAACCCTCTCTTATCATGATATGCATCCCACGCCTGAGTTTCTCCACTACCTCGGTATATGTGGTGCACTCGTGATCACTTCCGATTCCGGCGCAGATGTAGGCATTTAGATCCTTACCAGTAAGTAGGGGCGCGTGGCCATCAATTATTTTACAGAGTGAAAGTTTTTCCCAGACTTCAGGAGCACCAGAGAGAACACCAGGCACATTCATCATCTCTGCAAGGCCCGGAACACCAGGCATATCCAGATATGGCCTGAGATCCGCGGCAGTGAGCACCGCGCCACCACAGTCAAGGGGCGTTGCAGGTACACATGAAGGCAGGGTGATCAGGATGTCAAGTGGTGTATGTTCTCTTTCTCTGATCATATAGTCGATGCCATCCAGACCTGCCACATTTGCAATCTCATGAGGATCTGCTATCACTGTTGTGGTGCCGTGGCCGAGCACCAGACGCCCGAATTCCACAGGGGTGAGCAGGGAACTCTCTATATGGACATGGGAATCAATAAGACCAGGGACAACTCTCCTGCCATGGAAGTTCTTCTCATTTATCCCTCTGTAATCCCCGATGCCAACTACAATGCCCTGATGAACTGCAAAGGATGTCTCCTCCCATTCAAGAGTGAATGGGTTAAAGAGAGTGAGATTATTACAGACAAGGTCAGCAGGAATCAGTCCACGGGCGGCATTTGTTATCTCTGTCTTCAATATTACACATCCAGGGTTCTGATCTCACAGTTTGTACGTTTTCCATCCTCAATTAGGTAGATGAATAATTTATATGAGCCTGGACTCAGATCCATGGGAACTGTGTGAATATTTACACCGCGCCCGAGATCAACTGGATTTACTACTTTCATGAGTTCCTTCTGCTGGAAGTTGTCAAGATCAAAGACTGTCACCTGTATATTCGTGTTATTGGAATATTTCTCACTGTTAATCACGACCTGGAGAGCACTGCTCTTGTAGGTTACATCACCGATGGACTGACCAAGGCAGCCGGCAGATGCAACAAATATTGCCATGAGCAGAAGAAGAATAAGATATCTGGATTTCTGTATGGAGGACATTAAATGAATGTGAAATTCAATAGATATTATGCTTTGTCCTGTAGGGCAGAGAAATCATAGGTGTCTCAGTGAACTACACCACCCTGTTCGTCTGGTAAACTGGACTTCTGAGGGTGGAGCTTCTTACGAGTATTTCAATCATCGGCTTTGGTTCTAAGAACCTCAGTTCCTCATGAAACCTGTATTGTCGTAGATTTCCAGTATCGAACTACTGAAAGCTCGTCCACAAAGCATTTTGTGATAGGAACTTTCGTTCCAAGACCACATTATATCACGCTCTATCTCAGCTTTGTTACTCAGAGAGTGTGAGATACGATAACGCAACCAGTTCTTAATATCACTGTTTAGCCTTTAACCTACAGAACTTCTCTGTAGAACCTTATAGCCTGAGTTCAGACTGATTGACAATGATTAAGGACTTGTAACATAACTATAGTCGAAAACCATACTTTTAGTAAAAAGTCTGGTTTCGTAATAAATCACAGATTTAATACGAGCTCAACACTTGTGAAAGTGGTGAGCCTTCTTCATTATAGTTACGAACATATTTTCAAAAATAACCATGATGAATCTTTGATTCAGCATGAGTCAAAAATGTGAGGTTCGTAACTATAATTAATCAAAATCAATTACAAGGGAAGGTTGGAAAGTTGACGGCTTTCAGCTCCCCCACACCTGTCGACCTACGGCCTCTGAGGAAGGGGACTTCCCGCCTGAGAGTTTAAGTTAGAGTGCATTTTCAGTCTGTTGCGACGTACTGCATATGAAATGAAGCAATTCTGTTAACAGATAGAGTTTATAAGTTAAGCATAAAATCTCTTGGTTCTTATCCAAGAGGATGTAAGCGTTTGTTTCATTGGTATAATTTAAATGCCTGTGGGGCCGATATGGTGTTAATTGATTATGATAACCGAGTAATCATCTCACCTTCGGGATGAGGGGTTGAACCTGTGGACTCACGGACATAAGTTCAGGGAATGAAGCAGGAAGCCCCGGGGTCTTTAGACCTGAGGTAGTTCACAATGAGTCAAATAATGTGAGTCTGAGGATATTGAGGCCAATCCAAATTACGAGAATAATTGGCACACTACCCCCTCTGGGAGAATTTTATGTTGGAAAATAATTTATTCAGTCTTGATAGGGAAGTTGCCATTGTCACAGGAGCAGGTGCCGGAATAGGCAGGGCCATTGCCAAAATTTTTGCAGATGCAGGTGCAGAGGTTGTGGTCAGTAACAGGAGTCCTGAACCAGCCAAAGCCGTTGCTGATGAGATTGAGGCTGCTGGCGGCAAGGCGATCGCCGTTGCATGTGATGTGACAAAGGAAGCAGACCTCAGGGCTGTTGTCGCTGCTGCGGCCAGGGAATATGGGAAGATTACCATCCTGGTCAATAACGCGGGGGGCACCAGTCCACAGCCATTTAACATGCCAATTGAAAAATTTGAGGCTGCATTTCAGTTCAATGTATTTCCAACATTTAGATTGAGTCAGCTCTGCGTACCATATATGGAAAATGAGGGTCATGGTGTGATCATCAACATCACCTCAATGGCTGCCGAGAATAAGAACGCCAATATGACAGCCTATGCATCATCAAAGGCAGCGGTCAGTCATCTCACAAGGAATATGGCATTTGACCTTGGACCAGATGGCATCCGTGTAAACGCAATTGCGCCGGGTGCTATCAGGACAAAGGCGCTTCTGACAGTACTCACCCCGGAAATCGAGGCAAAAATGCTCAGACACACACCACTGGGGCGTCTCGGGGAGCCTGAGGACATTGCACACACAGCATTATATCTCGCCGCGCCTGTATCATCATGGGTCAGCGGCCAGATCATCACTGTCAGCGGCGGCGGAACCCAGGATCTGGACTGATGAATATAGTGTCAATCGTTTCTTTTTGAACTTATAGTTATGAACCTCACATTTTTGACATGGAAATCGTGGGAAGCGATTTACTTTGGTTATTTCTGAAAATATGTTCGTAACTATAATGAAGAAGGCTCACCACTTTCACAAGTATTGAGCTCGTATTAAATCTGTGATTTATTACGAAACCAGACTTTTTACTAAAAGTATGGTTTTCGACTATAATCTCAGAAGTGAACCACCCCTCCCGAAAATTCTTACGAATTTTTGAGGGAGGAGCTTCCTGCTTCACAGATCAACGCATTTTTGGATTCCAAAATGTCTGACTTAATCTCCACAGGCTCACCGGGCAGTTCCTGCCCTGCATTTTGATTTAATAATGCGAATTGTTTTAAATTTTGTGCAGCGTAAATGTCCCGATCTATAGTCTTATACCATATATTCATTAATTTTGAAGACTACATTGGGCCATGACAAAAACAGAGCAAATTCATATTGTAAAACACATGACGATCGAAGAATTAAATAAACATATAAATTCCTTGGAAAAAAATCCTAAAATTCTAAGGCGATTATATTTTATTAAATTCCGATATGGCGGTCATAGCGTAACAATAGCTGCGGAAATGGCAGGTACTTCTCACAATACTGGTTATGACTGGCAGAGGAGATGGAATAAAGAGGGCTATGATGGTTTGAAACCAAAATTTGGTGGAGGAAAACCATCTAAACTTTCAGATGAACAAAAAAAAGATTTAGTCGTAAAACTGAAAGAAAAAAACAATTGGACCACTCAAGAAGTTCAAAATTTGATTGAGAACGAGTATGATGTTGTATATTCATCGAAGCAAATAATAGTTATTTTGAGACAATTTGGCATGAAATATGGAAAGCCATATCCACAAGATTACCGAAGACCAGAAAATGCAGAAGATAATTTAAAAAAAAACTTGGAACCATAGAAAAAGACGCTATAATTGGTTTTTTGGATGAATGTTCTCCCAGACAACATCCAATACACAGAGGTGCTGGTACTTTGAAAAATCAAGAATGATTAAAAATACAAGTAAAATGAAAGCAAATACTTTTGGTTTTTATTCAATCAATGGAAATTCAACAGTTGATTTTAAAGAAAACTCAAAAACAGGAGCAGTTTGTGAATTTTTACACAAAATCGGCTCTGTAGAAATCCTCTGACGGGAGGGGGATTGCACCCCCTTGAAGACGCAAGCGTCTTCTCATGTTCGCTAACGCTCACACCTCCCGAACCCTCCCCTGGCACGTGATGACCGTCTAGGAAGGACAATAACCCGACTCCTAAATTTAGGAGTTTGATATCTGACAGGGGGAGAATCACGCGCCAGGGGGCCGAGTTAAATCAAAGATTTAACCGGACCTCATGCCCTCTGGGCATGGGGTTCGCAGCAGCCCCCTGCCTACAAGTGAAGACCTCTTAGATTCCTGAATATACTAAGCTCTTGCAGGAAGGGAATTCTGTCCCATCAATACTCATTAATAGGATTTCTACAGAGCCACAAAATCAAAGAATCTAATCCAAAAAAACGCATAGTAATGGTTCTTGATAATTTTAGCTCTCACAAAGCAAGTTCCACTTTAAAGACTGCGGAAGAATTGGAAATTGATCTTGTTTTTTTGCCCCCATACTCTCCTGATTTAAATCCGATAGAATTTGTCTGGAAAAGCATAAAAAGAGTTGTTTCCAGGGAATTTATTAATGATTCAGATCATATGAGATCTTTAATAATAAATAGTTTTTTGAATCTAACTTCGGAAATTAGTTTTGCTAAAAGTTGGATCTCCAAATTTATTTCAGAGGGGATAATTAATGAAGCATAGGTGAATGACTATAAGAGGAAGTACGGAGATACCGTCAGATCAAGAAAATATTACAATCAAACGAAAGAGATCAAGATCAGGATGATACTTCATAATCTGAATTTCTAAAAAAAGTGAGGTTTTCTACAGAGCCAAAATTTTATTAATCTAATTAGGAATCCTTCCTTTGCTTAATGAGTACCTTTTGGGGATCATACAAAAGATAAAAATGTTATTTTCCTATGGGTATGTGGATCTCGAATCGTGCGCCCTTTCCGAGTTCACCAGTTTCAATTATTGACATTCCTGAGATGTCAAGTATTTCACGAATAAGGAACAGTCCCAGACCAGTATTCTTGCCATAACCCCGTTTAAATATTTTTTCTTTTTGATCAATATCGACACCCACGCCGTTGTCTTCATATATTAGAATGAGTTCATCGTTGGAAGACCTGTGGAATAATCTAATCTGAGTCAAACCCCCACCATGCCGGAGAGAATTATCAACCAGATTATAGAATACTTTTTCCAGTAAAGGATCCGCGAATAAATTAATGCCCTCTACTTCAGAAGAACAAGATATTGAATCCGGTACTCTCCCTAATGTTGCCCGGTCAAAACATTCGTTTAGATCCTGCCATATGGGAGGTCTCGTTCCAATATCCTGGAAAAGGCGTGTAAATGAGATAAGATCATTGATTCTTTTTCCGGCTATTTCTATGGCTTTAAGTTCATCTTTGACTGCTCCTTCTTCCAGAGAATCCCCTATAATTTCCAGATAGCCGTAAATAACGGTCAACTGATTCAGAATATCATGTCTGGTGATAGAATTTAGCAGATTTAGCTTTTTGTTCGCCAGTGTCATTGCCTTCTCTGTTTTCACCAGTTCTTTGATTTTGGTATGAAGGGATCCGTTTATTGATTGCAGCTCTTCAGTGCGTTTTTCCACCTGTTGTTCAAGATTTTCTGTAAGTTCCTTCAGATTATTATTTTCCTCTATGTATTTGGATATATCACGGAGTGATTCAACCGCTGCAATGATATGGCCTGTTTCATCAAAAACGGGATATGCTATACATGAGAGATACATACCTTTTCCTCTGGCCATATAGGAAGAGAATAATTCTGCTGAAATAACTCCATTATCACAATTGAATGAGAGATAATCATCTCCTGGATTTTGCTTTCCATCTAAGACCATATCAATCAGATTCGGCTGGTCTTCTCTGAAAAACGGGATCTGATACTCATTCTTCCCGATTATGTCGTGGGCAGGAATCCCGGTCATCTCTTCAATAGCCTTGTTCCACGCGATCACCTGCTTATCCTTATTAACGACAAAAATGTCATGAGGAAGAAAACGGATGGAGTCTTCTATCCCAGGATCACAGATTGGGCACTCAGTTTGTGTCTGGTTCTGGCCATCCTGTATCAGGACAGGTAATTCTTGCCCATCTTTACTACAGGTGGTATCGGATCTTTTGAATATCGTCGCAATAAGATAGGTATTATCCTGAATCTGCATAGGAACAATGGTTTTGAGAATGTCAAGGTGTTCACCATTCTCTTTTAAAAGAGTGCTTTCGGTCTGATTAAAGGCCTTTCCATAATCAATGAAAGGGCATTCACCTCTCTTTGCCGGACAGATTATTCCGTGGCACTCCTGGCCAAGTACCTGATCTTCAGTACGTCCTATCATGGCAAGAGCAGCAGGATTAATTGATATGATTTTATGTGTGCTTTTATCAATTACGATGATAGCAAGCGGAACGTTTTCCTGGATCTTTTCATATTGAGTACTGGAGTTGTCCGAAGATGCCTGAATATTCTTTTTTGATACAGATTTCTGGATAAAAGTGTCTATTTTTGCCAGCCAAATCTCTGGTTTTAGGTCTTTTCTGATATACGAGTCTGCCCCATCATTCAGCGCTTCTATAGCAACCTCTTCCTGTCCCGTATTAATTGCTAAGATAAACGGAATATCAGAACCAGAAGCCCTGACTTTTTTTAGTAATTCAATTCCATTCAAATCCAATGATTCATAGTCGGAGATAATAGCATCATAGTGATTCGTCTTTATTTCGTTAAGGATTTCCTTGCCTGAAACGTCAGATTTAATTCTGAAACTATAATTTAATTCGATTGATAATTTTTGAAGTTTAGATATTGTTGGATCATTGGAATTATATAATATTTTATACTCACGTTTCGCTGATCCTAAATAGTAAATCATAGATTCACACAAATTCGCTTAAATATTCCTTCATCTGTTCCCAGAAGACTCAATAATTTTTTCTGTAAATCGGACAATTCAGTTATTAAAACCATTTTTTTGCCTTCTAAGGTCACTATTGTTAAAGTAACATATTCAAAAATTTTTAACATCCTTTCAGCACGAGGTTTAATTGTATTTTTCTGAGATTGTATTCCATGTAAGTCAGTTTAAGAGTAGAGTATCTAATCCATATCTTTAAAGTATTACCTTCATTTTTTCACACACCACTATAAAATAGAAACTTTTATACATTTTGCGCGCCATACTTGATTTCGTGGCAAAACCAGAAGGATATGAATAATCAAAAAAGTGATGCCAAAAATCGCTTGGCAAATTGGCAGGAGGAATTACTTTCTTCTGACATTGTAATGGAAAAAGCACGTAGTTCCAAATTTGTGAAAAAAATGTGGAAATTTAATCCGACTTTGATCAGCTGAATAGTTATGATCTTTTTTTGCATGTGCTACTTGACGACATTCTGATTTGTGATAATATTTCAGGATTTATTTTGTCGTATTTTCCTTTGTTTCTAAATCAATTTGCAATTTTCCAGCAGAAAAACCTGATGGCAAACCAAAACACATATGACAACAGAATATGATATTACCCTTTGTAAGGAGAATATAGCATATATTTCTATGATCTAACTCCATTCTCATGATAATCATGGATAACTGATATGATAATGCTAAATCGTGCAACTTGTATGGCATTCACCAGCCACAAAGGTGGAACCGGCAAGACAACATCATGCCTGAGTATAGGAGGATATCTTGCCCGGACCGGGAAAAAGGTGGCAATTATTGATCTGGATCCAGAGGCGAACACTACCCTGGGCCTGGGATTTGAATCCGAAGATCTCGGGAACACAATCTTCGACGCTTTTCTTGATCATTGTAATGGGTACACAGGATGTAAACTTAAAGAGAGTATCTACAATACAAAAATACAAAACCTTGATCTGATACCCTCTGAACTTGATCTTGGTGTTATGGAAAAATTACTGCACGAGATTCCCCACAGAAGCAGGGTTCTTTATGCGCTAATTGAGGATATTCGCTGTTTTTACGACTTTATACTGGTTGATCTTCCTCCTTCCTCTCCTCTGCTGACGATAAATGGGATTTTCGCAGCAGATCATCTTATCATACCCATCGACCCCTCTGCCTTCTCCCTAAAATCCCTGAAGAACATGAAACAGAATCTTCAGGAGATCAGGAATCACGAAGGGCATGAGGTTGAAAGTATAACCCTTCTTTTAACCCGATATCAGAAAACAAGGATCTTGTCCCGGATTCTGGGAAAGAAAAATGCTTCAGATGAGCTCAAAAAGAATCTGGAGAACATATATGGTGAACTGTTTTTAATCCCGTTCAGTAACGAGGTCTTCGAGTCCCAGATGGCAGGGACGCCCCTTCCATATTTTGCACCCGGATGTTCCGCAGCGAAAGCCTACCAACGTGTGACTGATCATATGATAAAAATGCTACAGGCTGATGAAGAAATATGAGTTATAATAAAAAAGAAAACCCGACCAGGGTTCTGTTTTATGGAAAAGAGGAAAATGAAAAAGAGAGCAGAGATGACAAATCTACCCAGAATATGGTGCCAGATGCTGTCGGGACCGATGAATGGCACACTGCCCTCCTTAACGCGATCAGGGCAATAAAAAAGGGTGAATTTCATTTCCGCATTGATGAGGATCTTCCGGGCATTTATGGTGAAATCAGTCGTGAACTCAACAGTGTCGCAATGCTCAGTGAAACTATCACAGACGATATTCAGAAAGTTAATAATGTTATCACTGACGAAGGCAGGATTGATGTCCAGATTGACGTAAAGGAGAGAACAGGTATGTGGAAAGAGATGGTTGATACCATAAATTCCACTATCACTCAGCTTACAAAACCTAACCTTGAAGTCAGCCGGGTAATCACATCTGTGGCAGAGGGAGATCTTTCCCAGAAGATGGCACTTGAATACGAGGGTGTGCCGATAAAAGGCGAATTTAAAAACCTTGGAATTACTGTCAACACGATGGTGGATCAGCTGAATATATTCACGTCAGAAGTTACCAGGGTTGCACGCGAAGTGGGGGTTGAAGGTAAACTTGGTTCACAGGCCGAAGTGCCAGGGGTTGCAGGAACCTGGAAAGACCTGACCGAGAATGTGAATATGCTGGCCGGGAACCTTACAGGGCAGGTCCGTAATATTGCCCTTGTGACAACTGCGGTTGCTCAGGGTGACCTCACACAGAAGATCACCATTGACGCAAGCGGTGAGATTCAGGAGCTTAAAAATACTATCAACACGATGGTGGACCAGCTCTCTGCCTTCGGTTCTGAGGTAACCAGGGTTGCACGCGAAGTGGGGGTTGAAGGTAAACTCGGTGCACAGGCCGAAGTGCCGGGGGTTGCAGGAACCTGGAAAGACCTGACCGAGAATGTGAATATGCTGGCCGGGAACCTCACAGAGAAGGTCCGTAATATTGCCCTTGTGACGACTGCGGTTGCTCAGGGTGATCTTACACAGAAGATCACCGTTGACGCAAGCGGTGAGATTCTAGAGCTTAAAAATACAATCAACACGATGGTGGACCAGCTCTCTGCCTTCGGTTCTGAGGTAACCAGGGTTGCACGCGAAGTAGGGGTTGAAGGTAAACTCGGTGCACAGGCCGAAGTGCCGGGGGTTGCAGGAACCTGGAAGGATCTGACCGAGAACGTGAATATGCTGGCCGGGAACCTCACAGAGAAGGTCCGTAATATTGCCCTTGTGACAACTGCGGTTGCTCAGGGTGATCTCACACAGAAGATCACCGTTGACGCCAGCGGTGAGATTCTGGAGCTTAAAAATACAATCAACACGATGGTGGATCAGCTCTCTGCCTTCGGTTCTGAGGTAACCAGGGTTGCACGCGAAGTGGGTACTGAGGGGAAACTCGGCGGGCAGGCTGAGGTGCCGGGGGTTGCTGGAACCTGGAAGGATCTGACCAACAACGTAAACAGCATGGCTCAGAGCCTGACCAGTCAGGTTCGTGACATATCCAGGGTGGCTCAGGCGATTGCCCAGGGCGACCTGTCCCAAAAGTCCTCTGTGGAAGCACAGGGCGAGATTCTCGAACTGAAAGACACAATAAACCTGATGGTAGAACAGCTCAGTTCCATCACCCATGATGTTATCGATGTGGTGCAGGCAGTGGGAGAGGGAG
>Ga0265294_10003187_pt1 | contig 21137 bp, 20 predicted proteins | sample MunlanPumphouse3_FD_192504 | JGI IMG/M metagenome (GOLD analysis project Ga0265294, IMG submission 192504) | Groundwater microbial communities from a municipal landfill in Southern Ontario, Canada - Pumphouse #3 | ecosystem: Environmental > Aquatic > Deep subsurface > Groundwater | place...
CAGCTCCACTATAATTAAAGAATATTATAGTAATTTTCTGTCTAATAAATAAATAATTAAAATATGAGAGAAAAATAATGACTAAGAGAATAGTATTAATCATAATAGCAATAGGGCTATTTCAGGCTTTGATCGGGTATGAGTTTGACGTGTTAGAGATGACTGATTCTTATATGAGAGTTGGTTTTCGTGTTCCTGATTATACAATACAATCAAGCAAAACTTCTGCAAATACATTTGATAAGATAGATATCATAGATGCTGAATTTACTTTTGAGGAAAACAAGGTAAGCGTTCCCTATTTTGCCCATGCTATCGGTATTCCCGAAGATGGGAATATTGAATTGAGAATCTTGACTAAAGACAGTAAAACTTACAATAATATCAAGCTACAAGGTGCTCCTTCCCTCAACCTTCTTGGCGATTCCGTTGAATATTCGGAAGATAATCCTGCTACCCGTGAACGTTCAACTGAAGCTTATCCTAAGTCTATACTAACACAAGGAGATAGTGCCTTTCTTCATGATCGAAGATTTACCTCTTTTCAGCTCTATCCCTTCCAATATAATGAAGCTAAGCAGTCTCTTGTGGTGCATGAATATGTTGAATTTGAAGTAATAATTAGCGGTGATAAGAGCATCAAACGAAATTGGCAATTCTCAGATAACTTTATTGATTCTGTGGGAGATGAATTCTTCCTTAATAATAAATTCTCTAAAAAATGGAGAAAAGAGCTTCGTTCCGAATCCGCTCCAGCCCTAAGAAGCTACACTAATAATGCTCTAGATATCGTGGTGATTGAAGATGGCTTATATAAAGTAACTTATGACTATTTAGAAGAGAAGATTGCCGAATATGAAGACTTGACAGGTGTTACTCTCGGATGGCACTTAAATCGCATCAACCCCAAGAACTTACAGTTAGAAAGTAATAAGGGGTTAGAACCAATTTTCTTTTATGGAGAAGAAGATGGTTCATTTGAACCGGGCGACTATTTTGAATTCTATGGTTTGAGAAATCCCGGGGGCACATCATATTATGGAGCCTATACTTCGAAGAATGTCTATAAACTAAGATTAATAGATGGTTTAGGATCTCGTATGGCGATAGAAAATGGTGGTATCATGATTACTGAAGATGATCCTGAAGTTAATCTTATTAAACCGAAACATTATGATTATAGTATGCATCTTGAGCTTCAAAGCTATTATGAAAAACTGGGAAAAGGCTACGACTACAGTACAAAATTTTATAAAGAAGATAACTATTTTTGGCGCAAAATACAAGCTCCTAACTTGGAAATTGTTCCTATAGATGTGCAATATCCTGCTGATTTAGATATTAATAAGCTCTCTATAAAAGTGTCTATCTATGGGTTAACTTACAAAGATGGCAATATTAATGATCATCAAGCTACAGTTAGGCTTAACAAGGGGATAGTCGGTTCTCATACCTGGACAGGTCAGCGAGAACAAATTTTTGAAAGTAAAGGTCTTATCTTTAATTCATTCTTATCTCATGGCGAGAACTATGTCTATATTAGTTTAAGTGGAGAAACCCCGAATGGAAATAAGGAGCTGGTTGCTTTAGATTATATCGATTTGACCTATTGGCGCGAATATAAAACAGATACAGATTGGATGACTTTCAAAAAACCAAAAGATAAGCCAAATGGCTTGTATGAATTTACCTTGGGTGGTTTCCAGAATACAGATGTTGCTATCTATAAAATTGGTAGCAGCAAAATGGAAAACATCAGAATTGAGCCTGCTTTTGAATTAGGTGAAGCTCCTTATAATGTTACTTTCCAAGACTTTGTGAATTCGGATAATACTAACTATATAGCTATTACTGAAGCAAATAAAAAAGTTCCACTGGAAATAAGAGTAGATAAGATTTCAGATCTTAGGGCTACCTCAAACAACTATGATTGCTTGATTATTACACGTAATGACTTCATTGCCAATGAAGGTGTTGACTTGTATAAAAGCTTGTGGAATGGAATGGGACATAACACTTTGGTTGTTGATGTGCAAGATATCTATGATGAATTCAATCATGGTATTCTGTCTGCGGATGCAATTAAAGATTTCTTAAGTTACGCCTATCATAACTGGAGTGCACCGCGTGTGAGAAGTGTTCTGCTTGCAGGTGATGCTACTTATAATACAACAGATAATTCTGCGACTGAAAAATATAATATAATTCCTTATCGAAAAACATGGACTTGGAAGCATGGTGTTACCCCGAATGATAACTGGTATGGCTGTGTGGTTGGTGATGATCCTGTTGCCGAAATAGCTGTATCCAGAATCAGTGTGTGGGAACCCGAACAGATCAACCAAATTGCTCTGAAAAGTTATAGCTTTATAAAAGAGCCCAAGTTTGAAGACCTCGGTTCTGCTCATGTTACGCTGGCAGCCGGAGGGAAAGTAACAGATGGAAATGATATCTTCTCGCAACAACAAGAGATAATTAGAAGAAGAATGATTAACGAAGATTTTAGAGTCGTAAGAGTTTATACTACAACCCAAACAGTTAATTCAAACTATTATGGTTCAACCTTTAAATTGAAAGATAGCATTGATGAAGGTACTTCGTTTCTGCAATTTATGGGTCATGGTGGTGGTAGAATCTGGGCTGACTATAACCTGCTAAACTATAATGATATTAAGACTTTGAATAATGATTACTATCCATTTGTCAGTAGTATGGCTTGCTATGCTTCCTCTTTTGACTATCCTGGGGCATCATGTATTAGTGAAGCATTTGTTTCAGAACCTAATAAAGGTGCGATTGCTACTGTTGGTTTCTCCGGATTGGGTTATTTGAATCAGGATTTAACTTTTGGAACTGCGTTAGCTGATGGTTATTTCAGAGCAGGTTTAGATAATATAGGAGATGTAATAACCTATACTAAGGCTAAATTCTATGTTAAATCAAGCGGACCTGCCCGTCAGGCTTTGACCGAAGGATGTATCTTAATTGGAGACCCAAACACTCCTCTTTATGTCCCTAAAAAGAAGCTCACTGTTCTAACTAATAAAGAACTCTACGCACCCGGAGATACTGTTCGGGTTACAATGACCAATAATGAACTAACTTTAACAAAAGCTAAGTTGTTTGTAATTGATAAACATGGGCTACAAGTAACAGGTATTATTCCTTATTATCTCCCTGTAGTGGCTGGAGTTTATAATCACTCTTTTGTAGTTCCGACTATTGCAGAAGAGGGTCAATTCTATCGTGTCAGAGTTGAAAGCTATGATAATAGAGGAGTTTACTTTGGTGAAAAGAGCATTGGTATTGGCTCCACTAACTTCTCAAATATTGCTCATTTACCACTCAAACCAACTGTTTTTGATAGTGTGTTGGTAAGTGCTAATATTATCTCTGAAAATGAAATTGAAAGAGTCGTCTTAGATTATAATACTCTATTTGCTAAGAGTAGATCAACCATTGAAATGGAGCTGATTAACCCTGAAGCTAATCTTTATAGAACAAAACGGGCAATTCCTGCTCAAGTTGCAGACCGTGAAGTTCGATATTCCCTCAAAATAACAACTGCTGATAGCTTGGCTGTAATAGCTTCTAATGAATTTAACTATGTAACTCTTGCTCCCGATTTAGCCATTCTCAGTGGAGAGCTTGTTGATGAGGGTGTTCCTGCCCTAAGTTATGTAATTAAGAATTTGGGTAATGCTTCTTCAAGAACAGCTGCGATTACAATTGATAGGACTAACTTAAGTAATTCTACTACTCAACAAATTCATCAAAGCACGATACCGGGTTTAGATGTTTTAGAAGAGACAGCCATAACCGTGCCTATTGAAGATTTGGTCAGTGGTAATTTCAGATTTACTCTGAAAGTGAACTATCCTGCTCAGTTTAGTGAGACTTCTCAAGCCAACAATACCTATAATCTGGAAAACAATCTGAACTATCATCTGATTAATAATAGCGGGGGAAGTGTAGCTAGTTTAGATAACGCTACAGAGCTGATTATACCTGCTAATTATCACGACAATATGCTGATTAATATTATTCATGAAAACTATCTAACCCCTTACTTACAACCCGATATTGAAAAAGCCCTTATTAGTGGTGGCTATGAATCAAGAGTTTATGATATTAGCTGTGCTAGTCCAGGTGTTGCCGATTCTACCGGCTTCCTGCTTAATGGTGAATTGGATGTTAAGATTAAGTATGCAGTAACTGATTCAACTACTGCTTTATATGCTAATAATAATGAGATTAAACTATTTCGCTGGGAAGGAATCTATCAAAAGTGGGTCTATCAGGGGGGCTTTACTTCTACTCAAGACGGAACCATTCGTGGTAAAGTTAAGAGATTAGGAAAGTTTACCATTCTCAGAGGTAAAGATAAAACTTCTCCACTAATAGACCCTAACGTGCAAGAGCAAGAATTCACTCAAGGTGGCTATATTTCGGGCAAAGGTACTATCTCTATAGTGCTCTCAGATGCCAATGGTATTGATGTGATGGAGAATAGATTTGCTATGTATCTCAATGGAGAAAAAGTACCTGAGGAGAAATTAGCCTTAACCCTCAATGCCAATAATATTAATAATATCCCGATTAAATATCATTTGGATTTACCTAAAGGAGAATATACTTTAGTGGTGGATTGCACCGATATAAGTGGTAATTTCAGTACTTTAGATGTTACTTTTAAAGTAAATACCACCTTTGATGTGGTTAGAGTAGCCAATTATCCTAACCCGGTTATTGCTCAAGCTTATGAACCTATAAATGACGGAAGAACACGCTTCACTTACACTCTGACTGATGATGCTGATAATGTAAAAATAGTAGTCTATACTGTTTCAGGAAGAAAAATAGTTGAATTTAATAATTTACCTGCTTCCGTTGGTTATCATGAGTATCCGCGCAGTGTTTATGGCTGGGATTGTAAGGATAAAGCAGGTTTCGACCTGGCTAATGGAGTCTATTTTTATAAGGTTATTGCCAAGAAAGGTAGTAAGAAAATCGAGAAAACTCAAAAAATGGCTATAGTGAAATAGGAGTAACAATGAAAAAGATATATATTACAATAATTGTTTTGGCAGTAACTTTGAATCTCTTTGCCGGAAGATACGCAGGCGATTTCATGGCGATTGGAGGTGGCGTAAGAGCAATCTCTATGGGTGGTGCTTACAGTGCTGTAGCTGATGATGCTAATGCGATTTATTGGAACACAGCCGGCATTGGACAGATAAAGCAAGGACAAGTCTTTGCTATGCATGCTTTTTTGTATAATAACTTAGCCAGCTACGACAATGTTGTCTATTGCCAGCCTTTACCAAATAATGCGACTATTGGGGTTAATTGGACTCGTCTTACTATTGACGGAATCCCCTACTTTGATGAGAAATACCTTATTGGTTCTAATGTTGACAAGAGAGTTGCTAATCCCGGATTACAACTTACAGGAGACCCGGACGGTGAATTCAAAAGCACTGATGACCTTTTTCAATTAGGTTTTAGTAAGCATATGCACATCGAATTCGATCTTGGTTGGAAGTACTTTAAAATGCCTTTTGATATTTATGCCGGTGGTAATCTAAAATTCATCAGAAGAAAACTCTATGAAAACATGGGAACCGGAACAGGCTTCGACGTTTCACTTCTTGCTGTTACTGATTTAGGCTACATCTTTAATAGAAATTACTTAGGTAAGATAAAATATGGTATCAACTTTATGGACCTCGGTGGAACTGATATTAAATGGGATTCGCGGTCAGATAGAGTTGACGAAGTATTGATGAATACCAAAATGGGTGTTGCCTTGGAGCAACCACTTCCTTTTATAAAATCCTCTTTACTCTTAGCCATCGATAAAGATTATGTGTACGATGAGCAAATACACTATGGTGGTGAATTTAACTATGACGAAAGAATTTCTGTAAGGGGTGGCTACTCTGATGGTAACTACTCTACAGGATTGGGAATAAGCATCTATAACTTTAATGTTGATTATGCCTTCGTAACTAATAATTTAGGCATTACGAATAGAATTGGACTTAGTTTCATATTTTAGGAGAAGAACATGGCCAAACAAAAAATATTGATAATGATGTTGTTTATACTAGCCTTAATGATTATTGGTTGTAACGGTGATGATAAGTTGGAAAAAGATAAAACTCCTCCCACTAAACCTAATCTGATCTTCCATCGTGGTGACACGGGAGATGGCGAATTTGTTATTGATGAATATGAGACAATAACCCTTAATGATTATAACAATGGAATTGATGCAGAGAGCTCTTTCGAAGGATTTAGACTACTCTGGGATCAATTAATATATGATAATGATTTAGAAAAGATAATAATTAATAGATATATGAATGATGATATTGAAAACATTGTTAAAGTTGATTCTATGTCTGCAGATTATACCTATTTTGATGACAGGAGAATCAGTCCGGACTTTGTTCACGAAAATAAATTCTCCTACTTTATTGATGTTTATGACAGAGCAGGTAACTCTACAAGATCTGATACTGTTCATTACAAATTAACTGATAAAGCAATTCTTATAGCTCCGCAAAATGGGGTTACTTTACCTACTTCTAATTCGATGAAGTTTGAATGGCAATACCTGAATAATTTCGATTATTATCGTGTACTGTTATTTAATGGAAATAATGATTTTATCTGGATGAAAGATATTTATGCTGATGTTGATGAAGATGATGATAATCTTGATTCTACTACATTATACACTGGAGAAGTTCTTACTAACGGTGAATACTATTGGAGAGTTGATGTCTTTAAATATGATTTTGATTTAGGACTGTATTACGGTTCGGAATCACGCATGTATCAATTTGCTATTGATAGAAACAAAAATTGAGAATAATCTTGACTTATATGAGAATATTTAATTAAGTGAAAAAAACATATAAAGGGGCTCTTGTGAGACGATTTATAATAGTGATAGTGTTATGCCTGTTCAGTTCAATGTTGGCTGGACAAGATGCAATCTCCTCGGGGATTAACAATGCGTCAGCTTACTCCTTTTCCGGAGCTAGCGGAGATAAAGAACAGTTAAAAATTAACGCTTATATTTGGGGAGAAGTGAAGAGCCCAGGCTTGTATTTAGTACCTGATAATACTGATATTTTAACTTTGATTGCTTTAGCAGGTGGACCATCTGATGACGCAAGATTACAAGATATTAGAATTGTACGCTCTTATGGGGAACAGGAAGAGACCATTTCTGTGGACTTGGAATCTTACCTAAATAGTGGCGATAAGGGTTATAACTATACTTTAAAACCTGGTGATACTGTTATAGTTAGGGGTACATTTTATCGAAAATTTAAAGACTTTGTTAAGTTTATGTCAGAAATAGGTATCATCCTTTCTGTTTACATTACAATTCTAAAACTTTAAGTGAGGATGCATGGATAATAATTTTAACAATCAAAATGGTTCAGAACACCAAAACAAAAATATATTTGAAGATGAAATAAATATAGCTGATTACCTATCGATAATTTATCGTTTTAAGTACTTGGTCTTTATCATCTTTGCTGTAGTTGCTGTAGGGGCGTATTATTATACCTCTAAGCAAGCAAAAATATATTCAGCTGATGGTAAAATTCTTTTGGAAAACAGCAAAAGTGGTGCAGATTTGTTCATGCTGGGTTCTATGGGGAATAGCAAGACAAGTCTTAATAACAGTATTCAAATAATCCAAAGTTCACCTGTAATGATGTTGGCTGCTGAAAAACTGGTACAGTCTAAGAGTTTCAATCAATTCTCTCTGCCTTCTTCTAATATTGCTAAATCAAGTCCCTTATATACTCGCTACGTTAGATCGATAGCGGGAGCAATGAGAGGAAGATTTAAGATTGAGTCGATTAGAGAGACTGATGTCTTAACTATAAGCTATGAGTCTGAATCTCCGGAAGAGTGCGCTGAAGCTATCAATGCTTTGGAAATATCATATCAGGAAGAGACAACTCGCTATGCCCGCCTTGAATTCACCCAGATAAGAGAGTTCTTGGAAGAGAGAGTTAAAGAAACTAAGTCTATCTTAGATAACTCCGAGCAACAGTTAAGAGATTATAAAAAAGAGAATCAAGTCTCTGAGCTTTCACCTGCCTCTACAAAGTTAGTTGAACGCGCAGGGGATTTTGAAGCTGACATGCATACCGCCATGACTGATTCACTTCTCAAAGTTACGGAAATAGATATCCTACAAAGGAAGATCTTAAGTCAAAATATAATTCTCACCGATCTATTTATTAAAGATAGAGAGTTGAGTCGCTCCTATAGAGATACTAATTTTACTAAAAACGCTGATCTAGAAGCTTTAGTTAGTTCTCAAAATCTGTTTGATGATGAAGTAGATCAAGATTACTTTATGGGAGAAGATGGAAGCAAAACCGGGGGCAAACCCGCAGAAAGGGTTTCTATTGATAATATCCTGAACAATACTTTAATCAGCAATTTGATTACAGATATTGTGGCTAAGGAGAGATATTTAATAGTCTTATCTTCTAAATCAAACTACGAATCTAATCACCCTGAACTAACTAAACTAAATGAAGAATTATCAAACTTAAAAAGAGAACTCAAGGAGAAAATAACTCAGACTGTTAGAGTTAATACTCTTCAAGATCCATTCTCTTATAGATCCAAACTAATCGAAAGGTTAGCCAATGTAGAAAGTGAGTATGAAATTATTTCAGCTAAATTAGTTGGATTAAGAGAAACAGTTGTCTTCTATCGCAAAGAGATGGACAGGCTTCCAGACCAAGAATTAGAGCTTTCCAAACTAACCCGTGATAAATTATTCAATGAGAAAATTCATACTATTATTACAGAGAAGTATGAAGATGCTAAAATTGCTGAGATTTCCCAAATAGGTAATGTGAGAATCCTAGAAACAGCAGGCGTTCCTACCAAACCAATTAAGCCAAAGAAGATGATGAACTATCTGATAGGCGTTATTCTTGGTTTAGGTCTAGGTATTGGTTCTGCTTTCTTAGCTCACTCTTTAGATACTAAATTAAGAACTATTGATGATATTGAGAAACATATTAAGAGTCCAATTTATGGCACTATTCCTATTATTGATGTGCCTGAAGAGGAGTTAGAAGAGCTGAATAAAATGGTTTCAGCCTCCACTTCTGAGCAACGAGAAAAACTCCAGAAATCTATTCATCATATTACCGGACAATTGATTGCTCACTATTCACCAAAATCTCCAATCGCAGAATCATACCGTTCTCTTAGAACAAATATTATTGCTAACAAAAAACCCGGACCAATGTCTTTGCTAGTTACTTCTTCTGCTCCTAAAGAAGGTAAATCAACAACTTCTTCTAACCTAGCTATAACCTTAGCTCAGATGAACAGTAAAGTTGTGATTATTGATACAGATATGAGAAGACCAACTATTCACACTAAATTTGGCTTGAGAAAAGATAATGGTACCAGTGACTATTTAATTGATGATACCTTACTGGTTAATGATGTGGTGAAACCATCAGGAATACCTAATTTGGACGTGATTACTTCAGGTTTTATCCCACCAAACCCTTCTGAGCTTCTATCATCAACTAGAATGGATACTTTTATTAAAGATTTAGAGAGTATTTATGATTATATTATCTTTGATACACCTCCTATAATTGCTGTTACTGATGCTATTATTATGGCTAAAAAGGTAGATTTAGTTCTCTTAGTTATGAGAGTCTCCTTTACTGAAAAAGCTGTCTTAGAAAGGGCTAATGAAATTTTAGCTAATGTAGGCAAAAAGGTCGATGGGTATATTGTGAACGGTATTAGAGTACAAAAATACTATAACCGCAATAAATACTACTATTATTACTATTATTACTACTATGGACAAAACACTGATAAAAAGAAATCAAGAAATATATTCAGTTTCTTACGCAAAAATTAATCTAGTTTTAAATGTTGAATCTTTGCTGAATAGCGGTTTTAATAAAATTAGAACCCTATTCAGCGAGATCGATTTACACGATAAGCTAAAATATACTTTGACAAAATGTAAGGAAATTGAAGTTTGGTCAAATATAGAGGAATTGTGTGGAGAAAGTAATCTTATCTATACAGTTGCTGAGTATTTGAAAAACGAATATAGTGTTGATAGTGGTGTAAGAATAGAATTACAGAAAGAGATACCTCTCTCTGCCGGCTTAGGTGGGGGAAGTAGTAATGCAGCTAATGCTCTTAAGGCTCTTAATGAACTATGGGCTTTAGATTTAAGCATTGACGTGATGCACGACATTGCTGCCAAATTTGGAAGCGATTTAAATTTCTTTTTAACCGGAGGCACTGCTTGTGGTTCCAACCGTGGCGAGATAATTAAAAAGATTGACCCAATCAAGATTGAACATATTCTTTTAGTGAAACCGCCTTTAGGAATATCAAGCAAAGAAGCCTATAATTTAGTAGAAAGAAGAGAACGAAACAAGAATTTTGAAGAGTTTATTAAAACAAAGAACATAAAATTAATATTTAATGATTTACAGATCGGAATAATTAATAAATATCCGGAAATAGGTGTCATCATCGATGAATTGAAAAGGTCAGGGGCTGATGTTGCTCAAATGTCCGGCTCCGGTTCAACCTGTTTTGGGATATATTCATCGGATGAACTTTTGAAACAATCATATGATTACTTTACGACACTGGGATATTGGACGAGAATAACAAAAACAATATAAATGGGAAGTCAAACAATGTTTTCAAGATTAAAGATATTTTCAGGGAACGCGAACCGTCCCTTAGCAAAAGAGGTAGCTGATTTTGCCGGGATACCGCTGGGGGATGTAGAGGTCTTTAAATTCGCCAATGATGAATCATTTGTTAAGATTAATGATAATGTAAGGGGTGCTGATGTCTTCATTATTCAGCCTACCTGTTATCCGGTAAATGATAATTTGGTCGAATTATTAGTGATGATTGATGCTTTTAAAAGAGCTTCGGCTCAGAGAATTACCTGTGTAATTCCTTATTATGGCTACGCCCGATCAGATAAGAAAGATCAGCCAAGGGTGCCGATTACAGCAAAATTAATTGCGGATTTACTGACAGTTGCCGGGGCTCATAGGATTGTTACCATAGATCTACATGCTGATCAGATTCAAGGCTTTTTTAACATTCCTGTTGATCATCTCTTTTCGGCGACTACTTTTGCTCGCCATTTTAAAACAATTGCTAAGGATGAAGATTTGGTTGTTGTTTCTCCTGATTCAGGTGGGGCAAATAGAGCAAGAACCTTTGCTCAACGGCTCAAGTGTGACCTTGCCATTGGAGATAAAAGAAGAAGCGGTAATGATGATAAAGCAGATTTATTAAATATTATTGGTAATGTTGAAGGTAGAACCGCTATTTTATTAGATGATATAATTGATACAGGCGGAAGTTTAACTAAAGTTGCACATGCACTAAAGAACAATGGTGCAAAGAGAATTTTCGCTGCTTGTTCCCACGGAATTCTCTCGGGACCGGCTATTGAAAGATTAGAAGAGTCGCCGATTGAAAAATTATTTATTACAAATACAGTTCCTTTAAATGAAAGGAAACGAGCTTGTTCGAAAATTGAACAACTCTCTATTGCTGAAATGTTAGCAATAGCAATTAAGAAAATTCATATTGAAGAATCATTAAGTATTCTTTTTAGATAGAACAGAAACGAATGTGGAGGAATAATGGTTATTAGAATCGAAGCCGGAAAAAGGACACTAGGCAAAAAGTCAGATCGTAAGAACCTGAGAAAAAGCAATTTTATCCCGGGTGTGATGTATGGACAAGGAGAGGAAGGGATTCCGCTCCAGTTTGAAGCAATTGACTTTATGAAAGCCTACAAACAGAGTATTGGAGAATTAGCTATTTTTACTGTTATCGTTGACGGAAAAGAAAACCGTTGCGTACTTAAAGCTAAGCAAATTCACCCTTTAAGAAGGGACATTACTCATGTTGATTTCTTAGTACTACATCCAGGCACTGACGTTTCTTTATCTCTTCCTATCAAGTATGTTGGTGAAGCAGCAGGTTCAAAAGAGGGTGGTATCGTTGATATTATTCTTAGAAACCTTAATATTGTTTGCTTACCTAAAGACATTCCTGAAGGTCTTGAAGTTGATATTTCAGAATTGAAAATCGGAGACTCTATCCATGTTGGTAGTATTTCTATTCCTAATGTAAGAATTAGAGAAGCAGAAGATATTACTATGGTAGTTGTCCATGATATGAACAAGGCTGAAGAAGTTGACGAAGATGAAGAAAAAGTTGTAGCAGTTGCATCAGAGGAAACTACTGAATAAAGATGAAGCTTATAGTGGGATTAGGTAATATAGGAGAAAAGTATTCTCAAACCCGCCATAACATCGGATTTATTACATTAGATTTCCTTGCGAAAAGTAATAATTTAGCCTTTAAAAAGACAAAGAATTATTACTTCACGAAATATTCAGATGCTATCTTGGTTAAACCTACTACTTATATGAATCTTAGTGGGTTAGCTGTTCAGAGCGTAATGACCAAATTCTCTAATCTAGATGAGATATTGGTTGTTGTCGATGATCTGGACTTACCTTTTGGTCAGATTAGAATCAGAGCAAAAGGTGGCACTGGAGGACATAATGGATTAAAGTCCATTACCTCTTCTCTTGGTAGCGATGAATATGGCAGAATCAGAGTAGGCATTGGCAGACCTGATTCCAAAGAAGTGAAAGATTTCGTGCTTGATAGATTTAACAAGACGGAAATGAAGAAAATTAACCAACTCAATGAGTACATGGTAGATTTACTAGATACCTACATCTCTCGCGGGATGGAAGCTTTATTAAACTACAATAGTGCAAATTACGGTACCTATTCCGAGAAAATCGGGATCAACTGACCATAGGGAGGAATAAATGGTTAGAAATTACGAGAGCATGATAATAATCAATGCTAAACTCGCTCCGGATGTGATTAGAGATGTGATTGCAAAATACACAAATATGATCACAACTCATGGTGGAGAAATTGTAAAGACTGATGATATGGGTAAAAGAATGCTTGCTTATCCTATCAATAAAGCTACTGAAGGATATTATTATGTATATTACTTCAACATGGATGCTGATGCAGTCAAAGTCTTAGAAGATAATTATCGTATTGATGAACACGTTTTCAGACATAACCTTTTAGTTTTAGAGTAGAGGTTATTATGGAATTGAAATTCCCAAGAATAAACACATTGACAGTTTCGGGTAGATTAACCCGTGATGGTGAATTAAGATACTTGCCTAGTGGTACTGCAGTTTTTCATTGTAGTATTGCTATAGATGATGGGTATTGGGATAAACAAGCTAATCAGTGGGTGGACCAGCCAATCTATTTAGATTTGGATATCTGGGGAGCTCAAGGTGAAAAGCTTAGTAATACCTTACGAAAAGGAAGCCCGATTATAGTTGAAGGTCGCTTAAAACAAAGAGCCTATACAACTCCGGAGGGACAAAACAGAAGGATTACTGAGATGTATGCTGAAAAAGTTCATAGTTTAGAATACACTAGAACGGAAGGTAGTAGTTATGATGATGGCAATCAATCAAGCCAACAAAGTAACAACAACCCAGTGAGTACTAACACTAAGGCTCAAGCACAAAGACCGGAGCCGGACTTTATAAACGATGATGTTCCGTTTTAATAAAAGGAGAAAACATGCTTTACGATAAAAAAAGAAAATATGGAAAGAAAAAATATTGCAAATTCTGTAAGAATCAGGATCTTGAAATAAATTATAAAAATACTGATGTCTTAAGACAGTTTATGTCAGAAGTTGGTAAAATTGAACCGGCAAGATTGACCGGTGCTTGTGCTAAACATCAGAGAAAGATCTCTAACGAAATTAAGAAAGCCCGTCACATGGCTCTTATGCCATACATCGCTGACTAAAAGTGCTAATTGCTTTAGTATCTGGTTTAGTCGCAATAATTTCCCCGTTTTGGGGTATGATCTTTTGGACAGTTAATATATGTGATTTACTAAGAAAAAGAACCAAAGAAGCGAATGTAAGCTTTTTACTATTTGGGGGAGCGGTAATAATAGCTTCGGCTATTATCAGACCTGATACTCTAAGGGTTGCGGATGTGTTGATAGGAGTAGGTGCAGCCACCTATCTATTTGCAAATCTCTATACTACCTTAGGATTCAAAAACTCCTTCACTATCTATGCTCTCTTTCAATGTCTCTATGGGTTTGGACGAAAGTACATTTTCCCTGAAGCGATAGGTCAACAGAAAGAGATGATGATTGAACAGTTGAATCTAAGTAAAAACTTGATTCAAGATAGTAATTTAATGCAGAATTTTGCAGAGTTAGAAAGTACATATCTTGAAGCAATAAATATTTACTTCAATCATATAGAGATAGTGTGGTTTTTACCTATCATCTTTGCTTTAGTTATTGGTATCGTTTTCAGTAGGAAAAACCCTATTCCGAAAATTGAAACTTTAGCTTATAAGCTTCCTGATAGTTTTGTGTATATAATGATAATTGGAATGGTCTTGGCTATCTTTAAGCAGACACGCTTTATAGGTATGCCGATTACTGTTACTTTTGCAGTATTACTCATAATTCAAGGGTTTCCGATAGTGTGGTTTTGGCTCTTAGGCTCTACATTAAACAATACTTTATTACGAATATTAACTTATATTGTAATATTGCTTAATTTCCACATCTTTCTGATAATAAGTTGTGTTGTGGGATTAATTGATATTTGGTTTAACTTAAAAAATGGAGTTTTAAAATGAAATTAATATTAATTACAGATGTAAAAGATTTAGGCATGGCTGGTGATGTCGTTACAGTTAAAGACGGTTATGGCAGAAATTATCTTTTACCTAAAAAATATGCAGTTATGGCTACACAAGATGCTTTAAAAAAGATCGAGTCTATTAAAGTCACAGCTGAGAAAGTAAGAAATAGTAGATTAGAAGAGTACAGAGCTTTATTAGCCAAGGTGCATGAAGTTTCTCTTACATTTACTAGAAAAGCAGATGAAAATGGAAACCTTTATGGTTCGGTTTCAGAATATGATATTCTTGACGCTATGAATGAGAAAGGAATCAAATTAAATAAAAATAATGTAATTATCGAAAAACACATCAAAGAAATCAATGATTATGAAGTTAAAATTAGCTTCGGAACTGATTTAACTACTACCATAAAAGTAGCAGTAGTAAAAGAAGAGATATAGGAGCTTTCCATGGTTAACAAAATGGTTCTCAAAAAAGTGATAGGATATTTATTAGTAATTTTAAGTATCTTCATACCTTCTTATGTACGAACAAGTTTCAACTTTAGAAACTTGATGAGTAGCGAACATACTTTCACAGGTTTATTACTAATTACTTTAGTAGCTATCTTTGTGGTAGTTGCCGGTTTAGTAGCATATTATTTAATCAATATCAAACAGAGTGCCGGTTTTAAAGTATTAGGGTATGTGATGATAGTTGTTATTGCTTTTGTACCTGCAATGTTGATGATGCCATTTGATAATGGTTCAAATGCATTGGGAACCGCCTACTTAACACTGGTTGCTGTATCTGTTCTGGCATGGGCTGGGTTTAGCTTGGCTCTAAAGAAAAGTGTTTAATCGTTGAAAAACATAAAGAGTAGTATTGCTTCTGTCTTATTTGATATAGGAGGAGATCGATACCACGATTTAATAATTATTGCTCTGTCATGGAAGTCCGTTGTAGGTACTTATATGGCAGAGCATTCTTCTGTTTTGAAATATCAGAATAGTACCCTCTATGTTGGAGTTGATAGTAGTGTCTGGCTCCAAGAATTTGTTCTCATGAAGCAAATGCTGCTCAAACAAGTTAATAGAGCTGTGGAGAAAGACATTCATTCAAGAATTGAGAATTTAGTATTTTTATTAAGCGAGAAAAAACATGATTAAAGTATCACCTTCAATACTATCTGCTGATTTTGCTAACTTACGGCAGGATTTAACAGCTGTTATTAAAGCTGGTTCAGATTACCTCCATATTGATGTTATGGATGGGCATTATGTCCCAAATCTTACTTTCGGTAACCCGATTATCGAAAGAATAAACGCTTTTAGCACAATACCTCTTGATGTTCATTTGATGGTTACAAACCCTTCAGATTATTATAAGTTTTTAGCTAACTTGAAAGTAGCGATGATCTCTTTTCACCCGTCAACTGTCTATCATTTACATAGAGAAATATACAAGATTAAAGAACTGGGTATTAAAGCCGGTGTTGCTCTTAATCCGGGTGACCCGATTTCTCTGATAGAAGAGGTGCTTCAAGACTTAGACTTTGTTCTGATCATGTCAGTTAATCCTGGCTATGGCGGGCAATCATTCATTGAGAATAGCTATGCTAAAATAGAGAGATTATCTCAAATCAGAAAAGAACAGAATCTCGCATTCGAAATAGAAATCGATGGAGGTGTGAACAACCTTAATGCTCCAAAACTCAGAGAAGCAGGTGTTGACATCTTTGTTGCCGGATCTTATGTTTTCAAATCTACTAATTACACTACTGCAATTGCATCTTTAAAATAACGGAGAATATATGTTTAACGACTTATCAAGTAGATTAGATAAAGTTTTTAGGAATCTAAAAGGAAAAGGAAAGCTTAGTGAAAAGAATATCAAAGATTCACTAAGAGAAATTAGAATGGCTCTTCTGGAAGCCGATGTGAATTATAAAATAGTTAAAGATTTTGTAAAGAATATAGAAGAACAGTGCTTGGGTCAGGAAGTAATGAAGTCTCTAACTCCCGGACAGCAAGTAGTTAAAATAGTTAACAATGAGTTAACTAACTTAATGGATACCGGTGGTTTTGAAGTTAAGCTTCACGATAATAAGCTCAATAAGATTATGTTAGTAGGACTTCAAGGTTCCGGTAAAACAACAGCCTGTTCTAAATTAGCAACTTATTTCCGCAAACAAAAGAATATCTTCCCTGCTATGGTTGCTTGCGACGTTTATAGACCTGCAGCGATTCATCAATTAGAAGTTCTCGGTAAAGAGATTGGGATTCCTGTTTATAGTAACAGTGAATCAAAAGATGTGATCAAAATTGCCAAAGATGCACTTGCTCAAGCTGATAAGAACAACCAAAATGTAGTTATCTTTGATACTGCCGGGCGTCTGCATATTGATGGCGAGATGATGGAAGAAGTGCAAAAGCTGAAAGATCAAGTTAAGCCTGATTATATCTTCTTTGTTGCCGATGCAATGACAGGTCAAGATGCTGTTACTGTGGCTAAAGAGTTTCATGACAGACTAAACTTCGATGGCGTGATTCTTACCAAATTAGATGGTGATTCGCGCGGTGGTGCAGCTCTTTCTATCAAAGCCATAACCAATAAACCAATTGCTTTTGTGGGTATAGGTGAAAGACCAAGTGATTTAGAAGTCTTTTATGCAGATAGAATGGCATCGCGTATTCTCGGTATGGGGGATGTTTTAACCCTTATTGAAAAAGCCGAAAGTTCCCTTGATGAAGAAGAAGCTGAAAAACTCGCCAAGAAGCTTAAAAAGAATCAATTTGATTTAGATGATTTTCTCAAACAACTTCAACAAATCAAGAAGATGGGACCTCTCGAAGGACTGCTCAAAATGATCCCCGGCATGAATTCTAAAGCTTTAGAAAATGTAAATATGAGTGGCAAAGAACTTGTGCATATCGAAGCTATTATCTACTCCATGACCCTTAAAGAGAGGGCTGAGCCTAAGCTCATTAATGGAAGTAGAAGACTCAGAATTGCTCAAGGTTCAGGTAGAACTGTGCAAGAGGTCAACAAGCTTTTAAAGCAGTTTGAGCAAATGAAAGGTATGATCAAGAAGATGAGTAACCCTAAGGCGATGAAACAAATGGCTAAGATGGGTGGTAAGGGTATGCCGGATTTCCCGGGAATGCCTAAGCTTTAAATAGGGTGTTCATTTAAAATGAACAAAAGAATTGCTTAGTTGTGGATAGATATTTTAATAATCTACCACCTCTTTAAATTAAAAAAAAGTTAAAATAAAATTTATAAAAAGTTAAAATTGAATTAAAATAACTTGACATTAGAGAATATAAGGTTAATATGTCTTTGATAGTGCCACGCAGCGGAAAGGCTTTTTTTTAAAAGCAACCCCGGATTACTGTATGGCCTTTTTTTTTAAGGAGATTAGAGTGAATAATAGTAAACCTATGTTATCTTTTGACAAATTGGTAGAACAGGTTAAATCTAAAGGTATTATTGTTAATAATGAGCTATGGTTAAAAAAGATCCTATCACAAATTAACTATCAGAGATTGATGGTGTATAGACTACATTTTACTATTAATAATACCATAAAGCCTAACACTTCAATCGAAGATATTTATAATCTTTATCTGTTTGATAAGAAACTGAAATTATGTTTTTTCGATATTTTGTGTGATGTTGAATTTATCTTTAGAACAAAAGTATCTTATTATTTTGGAAATAAATATGGAACACATGCTTATTTAGACAATGTTTTTTTTAAAGAGAAATTTTATCACGCAGAATTTATGGTGCGTATTAACAGAATTATTCAAAAGAAACAGCATAAACACCCTTTAATGAAATTTCATAATGATCATTATACAGATTTACCTCCAATTTATAAAATTATTGAGTTACTATCTTTCGGTGAAGTATCAAAACTTTTCAAAAATATAAAAAGTGAAGAAGTAAAAAATGACATAATAAAAGAATTCAAAGACAATAATCACAAAATTAATATAAAAGTAACTGAATCATGGTTAATAACTCTCACTGATGTTAGAAATATCTGTGCCCATCATGACATATTATGGAATCGCTCCTTTGAAATAAAATCAATTAAAAGTGCCAAGTGGAAGAAGTCAATTTGGAAAAAGAATGATAATAAAGAGATATTTTCGATTTTGGGGATCTTATTAATTCTAAGGGATATTATACCGGATAAAGCTCTATTTGTTGATTTTGTAAATAGAGTAGATGAACTAATTCAGTCTAATAATATATTAGAATGTCATGATTTACATTTTCCGAATGATTGGAAGGAAATACTCATTGATAAATAGAAATGTACTAAAGATTTTTATCGCTATCAACAATTCAATAGTTTACACTGCCTCTATTCTTTATTCCTTTGAGTCTCCGCTAAAGCTACATTCTCACTCTGCATGATTTAGGAGATATCAGCCTGCTAATAGTTCATGTTGAAATCTTCTTATTTGTTCTTTTTGTGCAGTTTTGTGTTTTTGTGTTAAAACTCTTCTCTTCATAGCTCATCTCTAGCTCCTATCTCGATCATTATGCGAGAACTAATCGAGCTACCCTCTATGGTCCCAAGGATAATCAAAGATAAAGCGATAAGAATATTTTTTTAATTATAGCTCTTTTCATTGTTAGCTTGCCATAACATATGCGATGTTTTTATGTCCGCCTATTAGATATTTATATCTAATAGTGAAAATAGTAAGAGCTAAATTAAAGAACCGGGACAAAATTAGAGAAAGTTGCCCCTATAGTATGTAGAGGGGTTTGCGAACTCTTTCAACCCAAACTTCTCCCAAATTATTCACAAAATATCGCTCCCTCCGGCAACTCTCGGCAAATATCAGAAATCTTTCTTGACTTGATTTACATCATCAGCTTAAAATGTAGCTAGACCAGATAAATTGGATTAGAGGAGATTTAATGTTCGAACAGACCTTTAAAAATATAGATGATATTCTGCATAAAGATGCAGGTTGTGGCAGTGAATTGGATTATGTGGAGCAAACTTCCTGGATTCTCTTTCTCAAATACTTGGATGATTTAGAAAAAGACAAGGAAACAGCAGCTGAACTTAGCGGGAAAACTTACGAAAAGATAATTGCCAAAGAGTATAGCTGGACAACCTGGGCAGCTCCCAAACTCCCCAATGGCAATATTGACCACAACGCTATGACCGGTGATGATTTAGTAGATTTCGTTAATGGTGAACTATTCTCCTACTTGAAGAAATTCAAAGCCAGTGCCTTAAGTGCTGATACAATAGAATACAAGATTGGCGAGATTTTTAGTGAACTGAAAAATAGAATCCAAAGTGGCTATAACCTGCGTGAAATTGTTAATCTCATTGATGTACTTCGCTTTAGAACCCATGTGGAAAAGCATGAAATGAGTCATCTGTATGAATCTAAAATCAAGAATATGGGGAATGCCGGTCGTAATGGTGGAGAATATTATACACCCCGACCTCTGATTAAAACTATTGTGAAAGTGGTAGCTCCCGAAATTGGCAACACCATTTATGATGGTGCAGTCGGTTCTGCCGGTTTCTTGGTGGAAGCTTTTGCCTATCTCAAGAAAAGTAAGAAACTGTCCACAACTGATACAATTACCCTGCAAAAGAACACTTTCTACGGTAAAGAGAAGAAATCTCTCGCCTATATTATCGGTACTATGAATATGATTCTGCATGGAATTGAAGCACCCAATATTATTCATACCAATACTTTAGCAGAAAACATCACTGATATTCAAGAAAAAGATCGCTATGATATTATCTTAGCAAACCCTCCCTTTGGTGGCAAAGAACGGGCTGAAGTGCAGCAAAACTTCCCCATCAAAACAGGTGAAACTGCTTCTCTCTTTCTGCAACACTTTATTAAGATTTTAACAGGATTATAGAGATTGAAGCCCGAGAAGCCAAACGGGTTAGTATTTATATGAATGAAGCAAACCCTAAGGAAAAGAGCATAATCTTCTGTGCTAATCAGGCCCACGCTGCGGTAGTTCGAGATTTGGTGAATCAATATAAAACAAGTAAAGACCCCAATTATTGCGTTAGGGTTACTGCCAATGATGGCGAAATAGGTGAACAGTTCTTGCGGGAGTTTCAAGATAACGAGAAAACCATTCCGACTGTACTTACGACTTCTCAAAAGCTTTCTACCGGCGTTGATGCCCGAAATATCCGAAATATTGTCTTGCTTAGACCTATAAATTCCATGATTGAATTCAAGCAAATTGTAGGACGCGGAACACGCCTGTTTGATGGTAAGGAGTTCTTTACAATTTATGATTTCGTGGATGCTTATCATCATTTTTCCG
>Ga0265294_10003188_pt1 | contig 21135 bp, 20 predicted proteins | sample MunlanPumphouse3_FD_192504 | JGI IMG/M metagenome (GOLD analysis project Ga0265294, IMG submission 192504) | Groundwater microbial communities from a municipal landfill in Southern Ontario, Canada - Pumphouse #3 | ecosystem: Environmental > Aquatic > Deep subsurface > Groundwater | place...
TAAACCAAGAATAGCACGGTTCCCATGGGATTCCTTTTGTTCCTCTCCTTTCCCTTTTTTAGAGGGACACTTTATATTACTGCTCACGCACTTAAGATTCTAGCAAGAATTGTCTTGACTTAGGGGCTCACTATACCTAAACCCCATCAGAAAAGAAAAGCCTTTGCAGAAAAGATTACAAGGTATAATCCCACAATCTCTTAATCTCTTCTTTGAAAGCTTTATAATATACTTTATACTTTTCAACATTCTGGATAACAGGTAAACAATCTTTGCTATGATCAATTGTGATATATCGTTTGCAAAGTTCAGACAGTGAGGAGGATTGTTCATAAAGACTCATGGCTTGCAATGCGGCCCCCAAGGCCCCACCTTCATCACATTCCAGATTCAATACAGGAAGGTTGAAAACATCGGCGGTGATTTGTCTCCACGGAGCACTATTGCTCCCACCTCCATTGATAATGAGTTTTTCAGGTTTTGGGAAAGTTTCAATCAATTTATCATATCCCCAACGTAGAGTATAAATTACAGATTCTGCCGTCGCTCTAATAATGTTTGACCTGGTAAAGGAGTTTGTTGTCAGACCAGTTATGCTACCTTTGGCCCTTGGAATCGGAGGCATTCTTTCTCCTCCAAAGAATTGGATTACCTTCACGCCATTACTTCCCACAGGAGCATTAGCGATAAAATTATCAAAATCCTTTAAGGGAACGTCAAAAACTTCCTGAACAGAAGAGGATGCACTGGTTGCATTAAGCGTGCAGGTAGTGGCAAGCCAGCGATTATCCATAATGGCATAAATCTGGATAAGTTTGTCCATACTTCTACTTATGGTAGGGGAGTTAAGAGTCACAGTTCCGCTGGTACCCAAACTCAAGGAACAATTTCCTTCAATAATAGTCCCTGTCCCAATGGCGCTCATCGTATTGTCTCCACCTCCTGCTGCAACTAAAGTTGAAGGATTCATTCCTAATTCTTTTGCCAATTCCGGGCGCAATGTTCCTACGCTATCCTTCCAAGAAATGATTTTAGGAAGAGAACTGGCCAAGATGCCACTTGGATCAATGGTGGAAAGCATGATTGAGGAATATTTTCTTGAAGCAACATCGTAATAACCTGTCCCACTTGCTTCACTGCTTTCGGTTACCAGATTTCCAGTAAGAAAATAATTCAAATAATCATGTGGAAGAATTACATGACTGACTTTTTCCCAAAGCTTTGGCTCCCTGTTTACCAAATATCTGACTTTTGAAGCGGTGTATCCTACGGGGAGAGTGGTATGGATGATATCCCAGACTTTATCACTCCCTCCTAACATATTGATAATCTCTTCATTGTCTGAGACTGTCGAAGTATCATTCCAAAGTTTTACTTTGCGTAAGACATTCTTGTTTTTATCAAGAATCACGAGTCCATGTTGTTGTCCACTGATGGCAATAGCCTTTATGAGCTTTCCATCAATTCCTGCTTTATGAATAGCTACCTTAATAGAACTTATCATTGCATCAGTCCACCAAAAGGTTTCCTGTTCTCTATTTCCTGCGTCATCCGCAATAATCTGGTGTTTGCAATATCCTTTGGAAATGACTTTGCCCGTTTCAGAATCAAAAATAATTGCTTTGGTCCCTTGAGTACCACAATCTATTCCTAAAAAGTACATACAATCCCTTCTTTTAATTTAAATCTAGAATATAATTATATCACATAAATAAATAAATTAAATGCAAATTATTAATTATCTGCACTACGGTTTCTTGTAAAGAGAAATGTCCCTTTAATTGATTCTTTGGTTTCTTCATCAGCATGCCTCCAACAGAGAGATGCTAAGGTTCCCCAATCCAAATTCTTCTTTGAATATCTTGAGAGGGGTGGAGCCTAGGTGTTCATCCAGTTCTGAATTTCCCTTACGGTCCTAGCCTTGATACAAGAAAAATCCGTCCCTTTGGGAAGGAATCTCCTGATGATTCCCTTGTGATTCTCATTTGTCCCATGGTGTCTCCGTGTGTGTCTTGATTTATTGCTAAACCAAGAATAACACGGTTTCCATGGGATTCTTTTTGTTCCTCTCCTTTCCCTTTTTTAGAGGGACACTTTATATTACTGCTCGCGCAAAAAATAGTTTGACATCTTGAAAGTTTGGTATTAGACTCACTTAAGTAAACGATTACGGAAACGAAAAAGTAATGGATTACTTAAGGAGAATATAATGAATAAAGACGATAAAAGCATAATGTATTCATTTAAAGTCAGTATTTCCTCTTCTCGAAAAGAAATGGGAATCGCAGCAGGCAAATGTGCCGAAGAGTTGCTTTGCACATTGCTTTCGAAGAAAGAAACAGTCCGAGTTATCATGGCATCGGCTCCAAGCCAAGATGACATACTTGGATTTTTGCAAAATAGCATAAAGATTGATTGGTCAAGAATAGAAGTATTCCATATGGATGAATATGTTGGGGTATCTCCGGATGACAGAGTGAGCTTCAGCAATTATCTTCAGCGAACACTTTTTGATAAACACAAAGTAAAGGCATTCCATAGAATCATTACGAATACAAATAAACCAATTCAAGATGTGTGTGATGAGTATTCCAAAGAATTATTAAAGAATCCCATCGATCTCGTATTTCTGGGAATCGGAGAAAATGGACACATAGCCTTTAATGATCCCTCAATGGCAGACTTGAAAGATCCCAAAATCATGAAGGAGGTTTCTCTGGATGAAGTATGCAGAATGCAGCAAGTTCACGATGGATGTTTCCCGACTTTTGATGCAGTTCCTAAAACTGCTCTGACTCTCACTGTTCCTACGCTTATGAGTGGAGCCCATCTTGTATGTACTGTTCCGACATTAAAGAAAAACAGTGCGGTAAAGAAGTTGTTATTAGGTCCAGTTAGTGTATCCTGTCCTTCAACAGCAATGAGATTGCATCCTGATTGCAATCTCTTCTTGGATAACGAATCAGGCAGAGGAATTCCTTCTATGGAAGGTGTTGAAACTATTTTAGCAAGAAAATAGGGTGACCTATTATTAAGGAGAAGAGTGCAATATGAAAAAAATTGTTACTTTGGCATTGGTTGTACTGATGTCCATTGGGGTTGTTTGGGCGAACGGTACTTCGGAAAAAGCAAAAAAAGCAGGTCCTTACGAGGTAAAGTTTTCTACTGAAAACGGTGCAGAAGACATTGAATCAAAAGCACTGTATGAAATCAAAGGCATACTGAATGCTTCCGGCCTTTTTAAGTGTGAAGTTTTTATCGGTGGTGCCCTTGGCGCCAATGATGACACACTGGAACAAGCAATTCAGGGAGCACCGATTGTTACTGTTTCCGATCCTGGGCGATTAATGAGTTTTGTAAAGGATTTTGGTGTGATTCAGATGCCATATATTTTTGATGATATCTCTGTTATCAACAAACTGATGGATACGGATTTATACAAGAGTTGGGAGAAAGAATTTGAATCCCAAGGTGTAAAAATCCTTTCCAGTAACTGGTATAGTGGTCCTAGAAACTTTGTGCTCAACAAAGAAATCAATTCTCCTGCAGATCTGAAAGGCCAGAAAATTAGGACTATTGGTAGCCCAGTATTTACAGGAAGCGTAAATGCCATGGGTGCCACAGCCACGCCGATGTCTTGGTCAGAGGTGTATTCTGGTATTGAACAGAAAGCAATAGATGGATGTGAAGCTCAAACTCCTACTGTATACGCCTCTCACATCAACGAAGTCTGCAAATATATAAACAAAACAGAACATTTCTTGCTTATCGGTTGTCCTGTCATCGGAACCAAGACGTTTGATTCATGGAGCAAAGAAGCACAGGATCTCTTCATAAAGACCTTCAGAGACGTTGGCGTCAAATATCAAGGGCTGATTGGACAGATGATTGCTGATGAAGAAAAAGAAATGGCTTCAAAAGGTATGATTATACATGAAGTTAATCAACAACTATTCAAAGATGCGGTTGAACCAGTATATGCTCAGCTTGGATATTCTGATCTTCGCAAAGAAATTGTCGGTTTGCTGAAAACAAAATAATGTTTGTGTATCCTTTGCCCCGTGCCGGGGCAAAGGATTATTGAGGTAACTATGAATAAGCAATCGGATGCAACACATTATCTGACATCAATATATAAGAGTTTTTGTAAGGGCGAGATTGTAATTGCAGCTATATTGTTCATCACAATCGTTTTTCTTTCCTTTCTTTCAGCTGTCACAAGGAAGATTGGAGCTCCTCTACAGTGGGCTATGGATGTAACGCAATTGTGTTTTGCTTGGCTTGCATTTTTAAGTGGTGACATTGCTTTGCGAGGGGGTGCTCTTCCTGGTTTTGATATGTTGATAAAAAAAATGCCAGCACGCATTCAACGTATCGCTGGATATGCATGCAAAGTTTTGATTTTTGCATTACTTGTCTTTTTTATTTATTTTGGATTCAAACTTTCTTTTTCAAATATGAACAGAACATTCCATGCCCTTCCCGTTAAGTACATGTGGGTATCTTTGAGCCTGCCTTGTTGTTCAATTCTCATGATTTTTTCCACAATCTCGAACATTATTACTGACGTGCAACAACAGAAAAAAGAAGAAAGGTAGGTAGGGCTATGACATTATTGCTTATTTCTTTTATTGTATTACTTCTTATCGGCATGCCAATTGCCTTTGTTATTGCGATAGCTGGTATTGGATATTTTATTTCCACAAATTCAGTTCCTTGGAGCGTACTTGTACAACGGGTTGTCGCTCAAACTCAGTCCTATACTTTCCTCGCTGTGCCGTTTTTCATTTTTGCCGGTAACTTGATGAATGAAACGGGAATAACAAAGAACCTGCTCTCACTAGCACGTCTCATTACACGGAAAATGTATGGTGGTGTCGCGCAAGTGAATGTCGTCCTTTCCACTCTTATGGGGGGTGTTTCCGGATCAGCCGTTGCTGATGCAAGTATGGAAATCCGTATCCTTGGGCCTGAGATGGACAAACAAGGATATCCTAAGGGGTATACAGCGGCAATCACCTGTTGGTCTGGACTTATTACAGCAACAATTCCTCCAAGTCTGGGCCTCATCCTTTATGGTTTTTTGGGAAACGTTTCAATTGGACGTTTGTTTGTAGCTGGTATTATTCCAGGGTTTCTGATGTGTGTCTTTCTGATGGCTACTGTTACTATTACAACGCATAGGCATCACTATAACGCACCTCTTCCCAATGCCAAAGCTCCAACGATGAAAGAAGTTGGTATTAATCTAAAAACTTCCGTATGGGCTTTGATATTCCCCCTGATTCTTATCGTAGGTATTCGTTTTGGAGTATTCACGCCTTCGGAAGCTGGTGCGTTCGCTGTTGTCTATTCCCTCTTCTGCGGTGCTTTTATCTATAAAGAATTGACATGGCCGAAATTTGTGAAAGCACTGAAAAACGCTATTTCAGATCTTGGTTGTATCATTATCATCATTGCATTCAGTGGCATATTTGGATATGCGCTCACTTATGGTGAAGTACCTGTATTGATGAGTCATTTCTTGCTTTCCATTACAAAAAATGGAACTCTGATGATGTTTTTGATGATGATTTTCCTCTTCTTTGCAGGAATGTTCCTTGATTCCGATGTGAACACTCTATTACTGACTCCCATTTTTACACCTGTCGTAATGTCCATGGGAATTGATCCTGTGCATTTTGGCATCTGCATGTCCACTATGATCACAATGGGATGCATGACACCTCCTGTAGGAACTGGCATCTATGTAGTCTGCGGAATTGAAGGTTGCTCCATAGGAGATTATGTCAAAGAATCCACGCCTTTTTTGATTGCTATTTTCATTGAGATTCTTGTCTTGATTCTGATACCCCAGCTTTCATTGTTTCTTCCAAATTTGATATTCGGGTAATACGGTGAAATACATTAAACTTGAAACAAATGGAATAGGGTATCGCGATGCCTTTTTTTCTTCTGGTTGGCGTATTGCTTTTGTCGATTATTGTGCTGCACATAATGATATCAAGAGCGTTACTTATATTGAAAAGCATCTTGAGACTGAAGAATCGTTTCTTTTGCTCAAAGGAAAAGCCTACCTTATAACTGCAGGGAAGGGAGAGAAACCTGAACAATTTCAGGCTACACAACTACAGCCACATATTCTTTGTGTTGTTGAAAGAAAAGAATGGCATGTGACAATTTTTTCTAAAGATGCAGAAGTCTTGATTGTTGAAAATGCAGAGGAGTCTCCATCTTTATCATTTTCTCTTTCGAAGGATATACTAGGTGTGATATACGAGAAAATCCGAAATGAAATCGCTGAGCAGACATGACACTGATATTTAAACAGATGGGATGATGTGGGAAATGGAAAAAGAAATGACTACACTAAAAGATATCGCAAAAGCCACCGGTTATTCGTCGGTGTCCGTTCATCGTGCAATATACAACAAGGAAGGCTTGAAACCAGAAACGAGAAAAAAAATTCTTGATACGGTCGAGGCAATGGGATACAAGGTAAATTATCTCGCCTCATCGCTGAAAAGGAAAACTATTAATATTGCGTATATCGGAAAGAAAACAAAGAGCGCCCAAGGATATCATGCCCAAATGGCAAAAGGCGCACATGACGCTTTTATCCAATTTGAAGGAATGAACATCAACTGTAGAGATTATTTTTTTGAAGGGAAGGCCTCGGAACTAGAGGATAAGGAATGCGATATCCTCGAGGAAGTATTTAACTCTTCCGAGATTGATGGTGTACTTATTCTTCCCATTGATACAAGCATACGCATGCAACTAGCCATACAGAAAATCATTGGCAAAGGAATCCCGGTAGTACTTGTTGATGATTATTTTGATCAAATGGATTTCCTCTGTGCCGTCGCTCCTTTCTACACTCTTGCAGGACGTACTGCTGCAGAGTTTCTTGGCAACATTTGCAAGCCAGGGAAAATTCTTGTTTCTTTAGCTACCGCCACAAGCAAAGGTACTTGTCTGAATTATAAAGGTTTCTCCCAGTATCTGAAGGCCAATCATCCTGAAATTCAGTGCGAAACAGTGGAAGATCCCTTTGACGAGAATCTATTAGTTGATCGATTGGTTGAACGCATTGATGATTCCGTGGTGGGACTTTACTCTGTATGCGAACGCAATTCTCCTGCTTTATGTAAAGCAGCATTGAAAGCAAAACGTAAGGATTTAAAAATTCTTGGATTTGATTTGAGCAATGAAGACATCCAGTTTCTCAAAACAAGAGTTTTTACAGGTGTCATAGACACTGATCCCTATCTTCAGGGCTTTCTAGGATTTCGAGTTCTCCTCGAATACATGCTTAAGAATACAAAACCGAATGCCAGGATTTTATCAGTTCCTATAGCTGTGGTGATGCATAGCAATCTGCCATTCTTCGAAACCAAACGAATTTACGGCATTCATGTTACTGATTACCAGAGCGTTGAGATGAAGTAGTGATCTGAGACCGGTTTAGACACTATGAAACTATCACATGCGAATGGAAGTCACTCCATGAATACTGTAATCAACATTGGCATCGATGCCTACAAAGGTTCCTATGCAGGAAGAAAAAACTAGCAACAGGTCAGCTAACTCTTCCAGAAGCACAGAAGCTAACAAAACTCTCCAAGACGACCTTGTACAAAAGACTCAAAAAACTTGGATAGTATCATAATATAACAATATAACCTATTAAAACTCGCAACCTTACTTTTCCCTAGGTTATTTCTCAGAAAAGATCGCAAAAGTAAACTGATAGAAAAAGTATTTTCCCTGAGATTCTATACTGATGAAAGCTTATAATGGAATTGATTTAACAAACCAAAGGAAAAAGGACAGGCCCGTGGGTAGCATGCAAAATTCAAAAAAAAGTCCCCTTAAACGTCTAAGGGTATCTCAGTAGCATGCTTAACTGACGGCATAGAGGGAGTTCATCATCTCATTAAAGCTCTTTCAGCTTTTGATGCAAGCATCCATTATCTCTTTTGCCTGTAACTCCCGTTTCTGCACCAAAATCTACTTCAAAAGAATCATCTTCCGTCTCGTCTTTTTCCACACCTCGTCTCGTTTGCCACTTTCATAGTCGACATACTGATGCTTCTATCAATGAAAAACGACATGATAATTCAAGATTAACGTATCGAAAAAGAGAAAAATGTTTCTACAAGACCAATCTGAACTTTGCAACAGGAGTTCTCACGCTTGTTTCCGTGAAACCTTATTGGAAGTACGGATGGGCCCCAAGGCTAGAATGATGAAAAGCCTTGTTCCTGCCATTCTTTTCTCATGAAACTTCGAAGAATAGTGCCAGACCTCAAGGGAATAAGGGAGGATTTCTAAAATAAGTACTTTATAATCGGTCATAGAATCGTTGTTCAGATGCTGACAATAGTTAGGAGAAGCGGTTATGAATCAGAACTACCTGTTGGAAAAAGAACGGAAGACTCCCATTGTATCAGAATATGATACGGTAATAGTGGGGGCTGGTATGGGCGGTATCGCAGCAGCCCTTGCTACCGCCCGCCATGGTCGAAAGGTTCTTCTTGTCGAACGGATGTTCTCTGTCGGAGGTCTTGCCACCCTTGGATTGATTACCATATATTTACCACTCTGCGACGGCCGGGGCCGACAGGTCTGCTTTGGTTTGAACGACGAACTTCTAAAACTTTCCATCAGCCATGGGTTTGAAGACAAATACCCTAATACTTGGTTGGACAAAAAGCAAACCGTTCATCATGACCAGCGTTTTGAAGTCGGTTTTAATGCCCAAGTGTTCGCTATACTCATGGAACAGACATTGAGGGAAGCTGGATGTGATATCTTGTACGGTACATTGGTAACCAGCATCTCAAAAAAAAATAATTTCATTGACGCCGTCATACTTGAGAATAAGAACGGTAGGCAGGCCATTAAGACAAAGTCCGTCATCGATGCGACAGGAGATGCTGAGGTGTGTCTCCTTTCCGGCGCTCCCGTCCAGACTTATAAAAAAGGCAATGCCCTGGCCGCATGGTTCTATGAGACAAAGGACGGGAAAACTGTCCGACGCATGCTGGGAGCCGCTGATGTACTTTCCGCAAACCCCACAGCTGAAAAGCCAGAGGAACTAGAATCACGACGCTATTTGGGTCTTGATGCTTTAGAAACCAGTGAGATGGTCATGAACGCCCATCGGACATTGCTGGGAAGATTCTTAGAAAATGGAAACGTCTCCCAAGAACATAGCCTTGCAACAATCCCTTCTCTGCCACAACTGCGCATGACGAGGAGATTAATCGGCAAGTACACGATGCATGAAACAGAACAACATCAGCAAGTGCCTGATAGCGTGGGACTTATCAGCGATTGGAGAAAAAACGGACCAATATATGAACTTCCGCTCCGGTGTCTCTACTCCGAAGCAGTACCAAACCTTGCTACAGTAGGCAGATGCATATCAGTCACCGATGAAATGTGGGACATCACAAGGGTGATTCCTCCGGCAGTAGTTTCAGGACAGGCAGCAGGCACCGTTTTCACCCTCTGCGATGATCTTACAAAACTGGATGTACGCAAATTTCAGGAAACCTTGAGAAAGGATGGAGTCATAATCCATGAACAGGATCTTTGAATGTGTATTTTCCCATCGGCATCCACAAAGGCTCTGATGAGAGAAATAAGGAATCTTTTTAGGAGGAATTAATGAAAAAATTCTTTGCAGTATTGTTGGTTGCGTTGGTTGCATCGATTGCAGTATTTGCAAACGGAGCAAGTGAGACAAAAGAAACGGCAGGAACCGGAGAAAAAATGCTTTTCAGAGTTTCTATGCCGGAGGCTTCGACAGACAACAAAGCACTTGCCATCATGCAGGTTGTCGAGAATATCGAAAAACGTACTGAAGGCAGAGTGACCTTCGAAGTGTACTATAATGGTGAGCTAGGAAATTTCACCGATACCATCGAAGGGATTTCTCTCGGATCGAACATCATCGACGGGACTTCCGGTGATGCATATGCCCCTTATGGGTGCCCCGATATGACCGCCCTAAACCTTATGTATCTCTATCCTGATTCGGATTCCGTCATGAGATTCAACGATTCCGACCTGTTCAAACAGATGAGTGCTGAATTGAAAGCCAAATCAGGAATAAAAATGATCTGCATGAACTGGTGTGGTGCTCCCCGTGAAATTCTTTCAACGAAACCAATCAATTCCGTCACTGATCTCAAAGGAATCATGATTCGTGTTCCGCTTCCACCCTATGTCTCTTTCTTCAATAGACTTGGTTGCAGTACAGTCCAAATGACAATGGCCGAAGTCTATACCGGAATGCAACAGGGTATGCTGGATGCTTGTGAGTTTCCTCTTGGAACCATCTTCACCAATTCACTTCAGGAAGTCGGCAAGTATTGCTTCCTTTCCGACCATACCTTTGCTCCGACATGCTGGGGTATGAGTGGTGCATTGTTCAACAAGTTATCAAAGGAAGACCAGGCAATATTTGTGGAGGAGTTCTCGAAAGGTGGTGAATATTTCACCAGTCTGAACAAATCCAACATGGCTGATTACCGCAAGAAATTGGAAACAGCAGGAGTCAAGTTCGTCGAGCCGTCTGAAGCAGACAAAAAAGTGATGGCTACTGCTTCTGCAGATGCGGTGAAGGATTTCCCTGAACTCAGCGTAGGACTAGTAGACAAAATCATCGCCGCAATGGCAAAATAACCAGCCTTTCCACCAGATGCCGATAACGATGTCGGCATCTGGTTCTCCGGTCCTGCAAAACAGGCCTTTTGCTACAAAAAAGAGGTATTTCATTGAAAACTAAAATCACTCCTCTATGGGTTGTGAAAAACTTTGAGGAAATCATAGCTTCCACGGCCATTGCTGCGATGCTTGTCATTTGTTCATGCAACGTTTTTGCACGTTATGTGCTAAAAAATGCCATTAGTTGGTCAGATGAAGTGGATATCTGTCTCCTTGCTTGGGCTACTTTCGTAGGAAGTGCTGCGGCATACAAGAGGAATCTTCATTACGGAATGGATTTCCTTATGAGCCAAATGCCTGAAAAAAGCAAGCAAATTGTTCATATCATCATTACGGCCATCATCACAACCACATGTGCTTTCCTTGCCTATCATAGTTGGATCTTCACTTCAAAAGCAGTGAAAGTCATGCCGTACACCAGGCTCTCCTACAAGTATATTGATGCTTCAGCGGTTGTCGGTTTCACCAGTATGGCAATCTACTCCATCATCTACATGGTTCAGGCATGTGTCGCACCGAATAAATTCAAGGCACGATATCAGGATGAGGATACAAAAAATCTTGAGGAGAGAAAAAAATGACATTCCTACCGATTATTTTACTTGCCATCCTGTTTGTTCTGGGAGTTCCTGTTGCATTTGCCCTGATCATCGGATGCATCCCTTACTTTTTGTCTGATCCGTTTCTTTCCGTACAAGTCATCGTTCAGAAACTCATCACCAATACTGAATCGGTTTCATTGATGGCGATTCCTTTCTTCATCACGGCCGGTTCCATCATGAATGAGTCAGGAATCACGGAAAAACTGCTCAATCTTGCAGATGCCCTCGTCGGCCATTTTGTTGGAGGGCTTGGACAAGCAAATGTCCTGCTTTCCACATTCATGGGAGGTATCTCCGGTTCCGGTGCTGCCGACATCGCAATGGAATGTAAGGTTCTGGTTCCCGAGATGGAGAAACATGGATACGACAAAGGGTTCTCAGCAGCAGTAACAGCTGCTTCAGGATGTATCACTCCAATCATTCCACCGGGAGTCGGGCTTGTGGTGTATGCCTGTACCGTGGAAGTACCGGTCGGCAAACTGCTTATGGCAGGCTATGTCCCTGGGATTCTGATGTGTATTGGGATGATGATTGTGGTGCATTTTATTTCGAAAAAAAGGGGATATAAGGCCGTACGAGAACACATGGTCCCCTTTAGACAAATCATGAAGATGGTCGGCCAATCGCTCTGGGCGTTGTTCCTACCACTGGTGCTCATCATGGGGTTACGTTTTGGAGTCTTCACCGCAACCGAAGGTGGTGCCTTGATGGCAGTTTACTCCTTGATTATAGGGAAGTTTGTATACAAAAAACTTGATTTGAAAAAACTACCGAAAATCATGCTTGACGCAGCCCTCTCGACGGCAACCGTCATGCTCATCATGTGTGGAGCAAAAGTATTCAGCTATTATCTCAGTTGGGCTCGTCTTCCCCACATCATGACCACGGCAATCATGAGCGTCGCCAACAACAAGTATTTGTTTCTTCTTTTGTCCAACCTGTTGTTGCTTGTCATGGGTATGTTCATGGATGCGATGCCATGCATGATTGTTGTCGCTCCGCTTCTCGCTCCCATTGCGAATGAGATGGGCATCAACATGATCCAATTTGGCATCATCATGGTATTGAACAGTGCAATCGGAGCCATAACTCCTCCATTTGGTAACTATATTTTTCAAACGGCTGGTATTTTGAAGATAAAGACACAACTACTATACAAAGAGCTGATACCATTCGTAATAGTATGTCTGGTGGTGCTATTGCTCATAACCTATGTGCCCTGGCTCTCGACCATTGTGCCACACCTTGTATATGGAAGCGTTTGAAGAAGTGAGGAATGAACAACATGAACAGTAATATTAATCCACGGACATTGAAAATTACGGATATGAGATTTGTGGACATCGATGGAGCCCCAAAGCGTTCCACCATTCTCAAGATTATGACGAATCAAGGTCTCGAAGGATACGGAGAGGTGAGGGATGCATCCAGCAAGACCTATGCATTGATGCTAAAGTCCAGAATACTTGGGGAGAATCCTTGCGATGTGGACAGAATCTTCCGGAAGCTCAAGCAATTCGGCGGTCCGTCTAGGCAGGCTGGGGGCGTTTGCGGCATAGAGATTGCGCTTTGGGATCTTTGTGGTAAGGCCTGGGGTGTGCCTCTGTACCAATTACTGGGGGGAAAATTTCGAGATAAGGTGCGGGTCTACTGCGATACTGATGTCGACGGCAAGCATACTGGACATGCCATGGGACTGGAATTGAAAAAGCGGATGGACATGGGTTTCACTATCCTAAAGATGGATCTAGGCATTGGTCTTCTGATGGATGAACCGGGATGCATCACTGCTCCGCTTGGATTCCTTGATGATATGAAGCATTATGCAGGACACATCGTCAACGTACAGGATGGTTCAGTTACGGCCGACATGGTGAGACAGCAAGAAAGCTATCAGATTGTAACGACCCCTCATCCAATGACCGGTATGCAGATTACGGAAAAAGGTCTCGACGTACTTGAAGAGTACGTACGACAAGTCCGTGAGGTCATCGGATATGAAGTGCCAATCGCCATCGACCATTTCGGCCATGTCTGTGTCGAGTCCTGTATCCGGTTCCTCAAAAGGATGGAAAAGTACAATCTTGCCTGGGCAGAGGATATGGTCCCCTGGATGTATACGGACCAGTATGTGCGCATGAGAAATTCCACCTCAGTACCCATTTGTACAGGAGAAGACCTTTATTTGAAGGAACAATTCGAAACATTGATGAAGGCAGGTGGCGTTTCGATCATCCATCCAGACATTCTCTCCTGTGGAGGTGCTTTGGAACTGAAGAAGATAGGAAATCTTGCCGGACAATATGGAGTGGCAGTTGCGATTCACATGGCGGAGAGCCCGATTGCATGTATGGCAGCCGTACATGTGGCTGCCGCCATGCAGTATGTACTTGCCATTGAATTCCATTCCGTGAAAATCCCTTGGTGGCAGGATATGGTCAACGGCCTTCCAAAGCCTTTCATCAAAGAGGGATTCATCGAAGTGCCTGATACTCCGGGACTCGGTATCGAATCATTGAATGAGGAAGTGCTCAAGGCACACATCAACCCGGAGATTTCCGGAATGTGGGAAGAAACTTCTGCTTGGGATAAGGAATTTTCAAACGATAGAATTTGGAGCTAAAACAATAATTAATACGATGGAGAGTGAAACTAAATGAATTTCAACAAAAAAGAAGATATCATCGCCATTACATCATCCTGGAAAGGTGAACGGTTTCCAGACGGAAGGCCGAAGGTGGCTGACAAGTATCTGGATGCCCTTTCCAAAATGACATTGGAAGAAATCTGGAAACCAATCTTTGTCAAAGGGTATGAGAACCAGTTCATCGCAATGAAATCCCTGCATCCCGAGTTCAAGGAAGATGGAACGGTAAATAAGAAACTGGTCGGCCGTGCGGTTACGGCAGTGTATGCACCAGCAAGACCTGATTATTTTGAAAGCATGATGAATATAGCGAAAAGCCAAGGCTATACGGGGACACCGAACCAATGGGTGCTTGACTCTCTCATCAATCGAGATGTAATTGTCATCGACATGTATGATAAGATTTTCAAGGGGACTTTTCTCGGCGGAAACCTGACAACGGCACTCAAAAAGAAAACGGAAAATGGCGGCGCTGTCATCTGGGGAGGTATCAGGGATGTGGAGCAGATGCACAGAATCCAGGATGTCCAAGTATATTATCGTGGCATCGACCCTACTCCCATTAGGGATTTCGTCCTCACGGGCTTCAATGTCCCAGCCAGATTAGGAAGCGGTAGGAAAACTGCCATATGTCTGCCCGGTGATATCGTTTATGGATGTAGTGGCGGAGTTCTTTTCATTCCTCCGACGCTTGCAGTAGAAGTCGTTGAAAGTGGAGCGAAAACCCAAGTCAAAGATCTTTTCGGCTTTGAGATGATTAGCCAAAACCGCTTTACCACGGCCCAAATTGACAAGAACACCTGGAGTGAAGAGATGTTAGACCTTCTTCAAAAATTCATCAAGGACAATCCTCAAGGGAAAGAATACGGGGATTTGGATTGGTCAAATGAATATCTGCTGGCAAGGAAAGGTGATCCCACAGATACCCAATCCGCTTTGTAACAAGGCGGATTGTTGTATCGACATACGGAGGCAGGACATGTTTGATGTAAAGAATAAAAAAGTATTGGTGACAGGTTCAACTCAGGGAATAGGGAAGGAAATCGCAACTGCTTTTGCAACTTCCAATGCTGAAGTCTGGATCCATGGATCAAGGCAAGAGAAGACGGAACGGGTAGCTAAAGAAATCGGGATGAGTTGCCGTCCTGTATGGGCAGACCTGACAGAGAATGATTGTGCCGAAAAATTGTTTTCGGTGACAGGGGATATCGATATTCTTATCCTCAACGCATCGATTCAATACCGTCATTCCTGGAAAGAAATTACAACGGAAGAATTTGATACTCAGATGCATGTTAATCTTTTGAGTTCTCTCAAATTAATCCAGAAGTACTACCCATCCATGTTTGAAAAGAAATGGGGAAGGATTATCACCATTGGAAGCGTGCAGCAAAATGTACCCCATAAAGACATGGCCATCTATGCAGCATCAAAAGCTGGTCTCGACAATATGGTAAAGAACTTGGCAAAGCAACTGGCACCGAACCAGGTGACGGTCAATAATGTTATTCCCGGTGCAATGGCGACTCCGCGCAATGCCACCGTCATCGAGGACAAACAGTATCTTACAAAAGTACTCAAGGGAATTCCCTTGGGACGTATGGGGAAAGCCTCTGACTGTAACGGCGTCTGCCTGCTCTTGGCCAGTGAGGAAGGAGCCTATATTACTGGATCCACTATCAGCATAGACGGTGGCATGAGCTTATAGGTTATGGAAGAACGCTTGAAACATCTTTATTTTGCGTCCTGTGCACAGGATGGGGGAATTTATCATTTTCAACTGCTGGATGATAGATTCCTCTCCTTTTGCGAAAAGACTTCCATCGACCGTCCCATGTACATAATCCAAGAAGCCGACAGGCTTTTTGTCTTGCTTCGAAGTCCTTTCGGAAAAACCAAGGAGAGTGGCCTTATCAGTTTCCCAATCGAGGAAGAAGGCAGGCTGGGAAATGCATCTAGTGTTATCTCGACCAAAGGGGAAGTGGCTTGTCATCTCTGCTCCTTCGAAGGGCAGACGTATGCCGTCAACTATGCCTCAGGCTCATTGTTTTCAACGGGAGGGAATCTTGTTGTTCGCCATTATGGTCATGGAATTGATCCGAAACGACAGCAGGACGCTCATCCACACATGGTCACCCCAACCCCCGATGGAAAGTTTCTCATGTGTACCGATCTCGGGCTTGATAGGATCTTCATTTACGACAAGTTTCTGCAAGAATTGAGCAATGTTTCTTCTCCTGCAGGAAACGGTCCGAGACATCTTTGTGTACTGGATTGCGGACACGTGGCTTGCTCTGATGAACTTTCCTGTACTGTGAGTGTCTATGCTTACCACCAAGGGGTCTTGGAGCATGAGGCTTCCCTTCCGCTTTTCGAAGAAGCAAAAACTAAAGGCGCAACTCCAGCGGCAATCAGGTTATGGAACGAACATGTGTATATTTCCGTCCGGGGAGCAGATGTTATTGTCGTTTTTCGATGGAACCAAGGAAAGTTAGAAAAGGTACAGACGAAATCTTGTGAAGGAAAATCCCCACGAGATATACTGATTGTCGACGGCATCCTTTTGTGTATGAACGAAACCTCATCGACAGTAACCATGTTCCAGCTAAATGGCAAAGGTTTCATTGGCAATAAGATTGGAAACGATTTGCAGATAGCGAACGTTCTTTGTGCCGTGCAGGGGAGTTGACAGATGCCTTGCAAATTAGGAAGAAGAGAAGGGTCGTACACATTTCTCGAAATGGAATTACCTTCAAAGGTACAGGATCGTTCTTGCATACGGTTGTACTACAACCGACTGGAGCCCAGACATAGGGAAGAGCTCCCACATTCCCACCTTGCCGTCGAAATTGACATGTTCAGTAATGATTGCAAAGGTATCTATGTAATCGGCAACAAACACTATTCAATCGAGTCAGGTGATATCTTCATACTAAGAAGTAATGAACAACACAGTATCGTACGTCTGACGGGAAAGCAGTGCGTTTGCACTGGAATCCAGTTTTCCCCGGAATTCATCTGGTCCCCCAGCAATGATTTGGGAAGCTTGTCCTTTATTTACGAATTGTTCGTCGATTCCAAACCTGATTTCAACCACAAGCTTTCGAGCGATGGCCAGCTCATGGAACATGTGAAACATGAGTTCAATGATATCGTGACAGAATTCAAACAAAGACATAAGGGCTACAGTCTCATGGTAAAAATGAAGCTCATCACCATTTTGGTCATGCTGGCAAGGAGTCTTATCCCGGAAAACAATCCATCACGGGGTTACCAGATTCAAAGCAAAAAAAGAGTGATGATTGAGAACACGCTCAATTATCTTGATGCCCATTATCTGGAACCGCTTACGCTGGAGGAAATCAGCAAGAATGTCAACATGAGCTCTTCCTATCTTGAGCAGTTGTTCAAGACACTGAACGGATTTTCCGTCTGGGATTACATTATTTCCAAACGAATTGAGGCATCCAAAAAGATGCTTGCCTCGACTGAAGATAGAATTCTTGATATCGGCATGAATAGTGGTTTCAATTCGCTCACCTACTTTAACCGTGCATTTAAACGTATCACTGGCATATCACCGAAAGAATATAGGAAAAAGACCAGGATGGCAGATCCCAATGAGACGGCTGAACAATTTGAAACCAAAGACAGCGTCATCTCATGAACCTTGAAGATAGGGAAAAACCTGATTGCGTTCTGGTCAAAAACCTCATTAAGATTAACATCACAAAACTCTCGTTGGCGATTTTCAGTATGGTTGTTTCCATCACATCAACATCAACCATTGACCAGACAGAAAGAAATTCAATACCAGCCACTTCTCAAAAGATATTTATGTACGAGGAAAGACAACCGTCCCTTTTTTGGTTCAATCATTTTTCTTGGGGATTAATCAAACACATGACAGATAAATGTAATTGAAAAGATCAGACTAAGCTCTTAAAGTTTTGTTAACAACAACATACTCAGAGACAAAGCCAATATGGAAGAATATATCAGATTTCTTTTTCATTGAAAGGTTTCACTAATACAGAAACAGAAATAAGGACACCTACTACAGACAGGACAATGTACCTGATTAAAGAAATCTTGAACTCGTCAGAGCAGAATCCAATATGCGAGAAAGGTGATTGCAAAATACATGTGCATGATTCATACGATGTCAATCTCAGATATCTGTGTCTTGGGAAAACCTTTTCCTGCATATGTTTTGACAAGCACAGGTATAGGTGTCCTGAGTGCGTGAAGACTTGAGATGCAGGCCATTCCATTCAAGGCAGAAGACCATAGGATGGTGGAGGAACTTTTCAGCTATATCAGGAATCCTCCTGCCTGTGGCTTTATAAACAAGGAAGTTGCAGAGCTGACAGGTCTTGGGAGAAACACCTCAATGATATAGATCTCCAACGTCTCAAGGAGAAATACATTATAGATGGCAAAAAGCTCATACAACCGGAACAACAAGCCAAAATCCTCGGTATCAATGAGTTCAAGCTACATGACAGACATAAATATGCAACTGTCATCATGGATATAGACACAGGACACATCCGTATACAATTTACTTTTGAACAAAATGTGATGTTATGTACCATCATAATCCATGGATTGAAGATTCAAGCCCTTTTGGGCCCAAACGAAAAACTCGTTACATGAAAGCAAGGAGTTCCCTGTTTATTGGTAAATACAAGCTGTTTTTGATATAGTGACTATGTCTTCTCTAACCGGACCAGTCTCTTTATCATGCAGTACGTTACTTATCTTCGGTCCAGGTGAAAGTTCTTGTCAGGCCCTTGAAGTGCGTCCATTTTTCTGTCAGGTGCCGGTACCTTCCCGCTACGATACCAGGACTGAGGGAAAGATCCTGTGCCAAAGCAAGTATTTCTTGCTCTGTGGTAAAACCAACAATCACAGAATCATATTTTTCTGGAATCAAGATATCGGCAGCAAAACGGTCAGCATTCTGTTCTTCCTCATCAGTACTATTCTTCTCTGCGATATAAAGCCGTTTTTTCTCACCATGAAGCACATGGTATGCCTCATGAAAAAACGAGAACCAGAATATATCCTCACCTTTCCCTCTCAAATTCAACAAAATCATCGCCTTGCTCGGGGAAAGCCACTTTGAGGCACCATTCCAGGGAACCTTCTTGAGCTCAGGAACCAATGCAAGCGCAACTCCTGACTCAGCACATATCTTGCGCATTTCATCGATAAAGGCATCAGGATTCTTTATGGTCAACTTACGGATAACCTGTACCGCATTCTTAAAACGCTCCTCATTGAATGGTAAGCAAACAATTTCCTGCGCCTGCAATTCGCCTAAGCGAATCCATGCCGAGGCAGGACCACTCTGGGTCTCAAAACAGTCAGAACGTCTGGCAGCGACTTTCGGGTCACACCATACTTCATGCCAAGTTTCGACACTGGAAACCCCATAGAACTTCAAAGTCGCCTTGACCAGACCTGCTTTGCTGGTTTCATCAGGGATTGCACCTCGTGCTATAAGCTCCTTGACAGGAATACCCTGCAACCAATCGATACCCCGTTCAAGATCCCTGGCCTGTTTGATTTTGCTCAATTGTTCCTGATACTGCATCTCCAAATTGTTCCAGGTCCGAGCAGGAACCCCTGTTACCATTTCCAGCTTGTTTGCCGTTTCAAAAGTTATCGGCTGAACACCTTTGAGGATGCGAACAATTGTTTGTTCCGTCAGGCCAGTTCTCATTGCAAGTTCTTTTTGCGTCATAGAGAGGCTTGCAATCACCTCTGCCAAAGTCTCACCAGGGTCAACTGCGTAATCTGGAGAATATTCATAGATACGCTTCTCTTTTTTTGGTGTGCTCATCTTGAGCCCCTCCGTTGATTCTTCCTATCATGGGTGTCTTCTATCGCAATCACTTCAATTTCTGTAACATACTGATGATCAATACCCCCATCTCCTTTCAAAGGGATAGGTTTATCTGCTGGAATAAAGAGCAACCGAGAAGACTCCTCCCCGATTTTCCAATTCATGACAGCGAGCAGGTGGAAGATGCGACATATCCTCAAGGGAGTCAGCTGCTTCCCTCTTCATCAGGCGCTGTTGCAATTTCCCGCTCATTTTCTGCCCAAATTCCTTGACCATCGTCCGATTTTCAGAGCATTGCTTCTGCAACTTCGTCGTCCTGAAATATATCTTCATGCCCCAACCTTGTCAACGTTTAATTAACATATCATGTTAACTTTTTTATTATTATCCCCTTTTCTCTGAATTGCAAGAAAAAAGGAAGATGAGGAGGTTTCCTGTAAAGAGGAATGTTTCTTTAATTGATTCTTTGGTTTCTTCATCAGCAGGCCTCCAACAGTTTGATGCTCAGATTCCCCAATCCAAATTCTTCCTTGAATATCTTGAGAGGGGTGGAGCCATTGAGGATCTTCCTCGGGTAGGTGTTCATCCAGTCCTGGACCTCCCTTACGGTCCTAGCCTTGATACAAGAGAAATCCGTCCCTTTGGGAAGGAATCTCCTGATGATCCCCTTGTGATTCTCATTAGTGCCTCTTTCACAGGAACAGTAAGGATGGGCGAAATACAATACGGTCCTCTTGCCTTGGGTCAGCACTGAGTTCTCCAGGCCCGGGACATCGGCGAACTCGGCTCCGTTGTCGAAAGTGATGGAGAGGAATACCATGCGGAAAAGACGACTTCCAAGCTGCTTCTCTATCCGGTCAAGCCCGTTTCTCACCGACCTCGAGGTCCTGTCGGGTATTTTGAGTATCAGCTCTGTCCTCGACTTCCTTTCCACAAGCGTCAGCAGGCATGCTTTCGACCCGTTCCTTGAGCTATAGACAGTATCTCCCTCCCAGTGCCCGGCTTCCAGGCGCCTGAGCACATCCTCGGGACGGGTATCAATGGACCGGGCGGCGAACTCCACGTTCGAATGTCTTCTCTTCCCCCTATGGCTTTTCCTGCGCCTCAATCGGCCTTTCCTCGGCAGGTCCCCGATCGTGACATCGGGGATATCCCCCGCTTCTATCCAATTGTACAGGGCCTTCTCACAGATCCTCAGTCCCTCCGGCCAGAGGTCCTCTTCCTCTAGGTGCTGCAATACCGCATACGGACTGTATTTATGCTCCAATATCAGAAGGGATATCCTTTGCACC
>Ga0265294_10003189_pt1 | contig 21132 bp, 17 predicted proteins | sample MunlanPumphouse3_FD_192504 | JGI IMG/M metagenome (GOLD analysis project Ga0265294, IMG submission 192504) | Groundwater microbial communities from a municipal landfill in Southern Ontario, Canada - Pumphouse #3 | ecosystem: Environmental > Aquatic > Deep subsurface > Groundwater | place...
AAACCTACATTTAAAGCGGGTGTCCCCCCCGATTATTTTTCAAAAGAAGGACAGTTTTGGGGGAATCCTTTATATGATTATAAAAAAATGAAAAATAATGGCTTTAAATGGTTAAAATCAAGAATTGAGCACAATTTATTCCTTTATGATATTTTAAGGATAGATCATTTTAGAGGACTATATGAATATTGGGCTGTTCCCCCTAACGCCGCCTCTGCTAAAGAAGGAAAATGGGAGAAAGGGCCTGGTCTAGCTCTTTGGGATAATATTGGGCTAGAATCTATTAAAGATAGGATTGTAGCAGAAGATCTTGGAATAATAGATGATGATGTTTGCCAATTTAGAAAAAAATTAGGATTTCCGGGAATGAGAGTGGTACAGTTTGGATTTGATGGGGATAAACATAACCTGCATCTTCCACATAATTTTGAAAGCAATACTTATGCTTATACTTCAACTCATGATAATCCCCCAACTTTAGGCTGGCTTTATAGTCTTTCTGCTGAAGATAGATCTCGTGTTTTGGATTATTTTGGCTTTTATGATAATGACTGGGGATCAGGTGGTAGACAAGCTCGTAGTACTAAGCAAATATCCAGGGTTTTATTCTCTTCTGTAGCGGATAATGTAATTATTCCGATGCAAGACTTGTGTTCATATGGGTCTGACACGAGAATTAATGTTCCAGGTGAACCTTTTGGAAATTGGGAATTTAGATGTACTCTTTCATCGTATGAGGATATAGATGTCGGATTTTTTATGCATATGAACAACATATACGGAAGGAGTTAAAATGGCATTAATTTTATTAAAGATTAATCCTTTTAGCACTGATGAACTGATAGCAGATGCTTTTTCTTTGTATAATAAGCTTTTTAACCCCGAATATATTTTTAGCTCTTCAGTAAATATTTTTAGAAAAGATGGAAAACCGAGTGTAGAAGGGTTTCAAGGATATATAAGTGTCTCTCATTCAGATAACATATATGCCTGTATAATAGACAATAATCCAGTGGGAATTGATGTAGAAAAACACAGAGATCTTGACTTTTCAAAAATTTCTAAAAGATTTTTTGGACAAATCATAAACAATAAATTAGATTTTTATGAACATTGGTGTAAAGCTGAGTCTATAGCAAAAAGTAGAAATACACCTCTTATTAACGCTTTGAAAATGGATCTAGAGAGAGAAGCTAAAGTTATGGATATTTTTGAAAATATGACAATGTGTTATTATAGTTGTTCAACTACTATATTATATTTTCAACAATAACAGTCACGATATACTCTTAAAATTGACTTTTTTCCAAGTGATATGTATAATTGAGAACATATTTGGTTATTACGTGTGGTGAAATGCGCAAGTTATTATTTATTATTTTATTTTTTATTTTTTTATTTTCAACTGCATTTTTTTCTGGATGTAAACCCACTGATGAAGCAGAGACTTTTGATTTAGACATAGATTTGGCCTCTATTCAAAAACCTGTTGATCTTCCTGAGTATTCTTTGGAGATAGAATGGTTTGATTCTAATGGAGACACGACCTCTTTTGTGAGAAATAAGCCAGTTATGATCCTTTTTAATGGGTATTCTGAATTTAGTCGAAAAGAAAGTTTAACCCTTCCTGAAGATATTTATGGTCCATCTAGCCCTGTTGTTAGTAGTGGTATCTCAGCAAATTTAAAAAGAGATTTAAGTTATTATTGGAGAAAACTAGTCCCTCAGTTTAATGTAGGGGTTTTTCATTATGAAAATTTTGCGGACGATGCTACAAACATACTGAATTCAAAAATTTACCAGTCCTCGGCATGTTCGTACAAAATTGATGGAGATGTTATTTCTTCCGTAGAATTTAACTTAACTGAGGCGTTTTTCTCTGCCTGGAAAAAAGTAATTGATCAAAATTTACTTACAGGTAGTGATGGTATGAGCATATTAGAGGTAAGATTTATCGGAAACTCTGTTGGCGCTAATTTAGCGATTTCTTGTGCTGACTACATTTTTGCCGCATATGAGCAAAATCTAATACCTTCATTTTATGTTCCTAATAGACTTACCTTGACAAATCCTTGGTTTTCAAATGATGTGGATTCTTTAACTACCGTGGATTTTCGAAAAGATGTAAGTATAGATTCTGCTTTAAAGTATAATGAACAAAGAATCCGTGAGCTAGCTCAAAAAGGGGTTGTATTTGAGATAATTGAGGGAGACCCCTACTTTTATAGTAGTTATTCAAATAAATATGATGGATGTACTGAATTGATTTTTGGGGAGAATACTAAACTTGTTTGGGAAGATGGGGAAGACACAGATTTATATGATTCAATAAAGAGCAATAGTGCGTACTTGACTTTTACGGAAACTTTTAGTACACAGTATTCAGATTCATACAAAAAATATGACAGAGCGATTTTAGATTGGTATCTATATTCAGCCGGGGGAAGCGATAGTAGCAGTATTACGACCCTTAGAGCAGGGTTTAAACCCGTTTATGATTCTTGGGGGCATCCTTCGGTAACGCACAATAGTTACACTGAAAGCACTACAAATGGATATTCAATGAAATATGGAATTAGTGCCTGGACTCCAACCACATATATAAGAGCTGTAAGGGGAGTAGAATACACTATGAAAATTTACAATTCCGCAGGTTCAACTGATAATGTAATGACAAAATTTCAGTCTGAAGCTAGACAGATGTCAAATATGACTATGGTAAATGGGTTTTTTATATGTGGGTATATATATCAATCGGATATTTCTGGTTCATTTGTTGATCTTCGTCCTGGCAAGGGACTTTCCAGCTATACTTTTGGTATAGTAGCAACTCCCGACGAAGAGTATTCGACAACCGAACAGATATTTACAGTTAAGACAGAGGAAGATGGATTCTATAAGTGTATGCTCAATGAAGATCTATATGCCTGCAACATCAGGATTAATTTGGTTGCGCCTTCCCCAACTCATCAATTCTATCCTGAAGAAGAGATAAAAACTGGAAACGTATGGGAACTTTCGGATGTAAACTCAATAGGAAGAGATGGTATTTCAGCGACTATGTATGGAACTGAAAATAGTAATTTTTATATAATGATTAGAAATTGTGGGTTTTTTATACAAGAATAATCATTATTTCTTTTGAATTCAATTATCATTTAATTGATTAATTAGTTGATATAATAAATCTTTTGGATTCTATCATTTTTAATAATCAAGACCTATTTACTATATTTTTAGTTTTTTTAGAGATATTGAAACCTCCCATTTTAATTGTTATAATAATGATGGTCTAGGAAACGTTGGGTTAAGCTGAATTGAAACCCCAATTAATACACAGGGCATACGAAGTCCTTCCTTTCAGTTATGTCAAGCCTCCCGAGGGTACTCGATGTCAGGGGAAGACAGAGTGTATGGAATAGTTAGCCCACCTGCTTCGTGCGGGTTTGCGTATTGCTTGATTTGACGAGTCTTAGCTAGGAGCATATTGGAAAATATGCTCCTTCTTTTTATACAGTCCCCTTTTTTATTTGATATAATTCTTACAATAATGTAAACTAACTATGGAAAAAATACAAATTTTTAATAATTCAAGGAGGATTACAATGGAGTACACAAATGAAGTGGAAAAAATGTTTTGCGTAACAAAAGGATGCAACCACGGACCGTCTCCAATACCTGAAGAGGGAAAATGGATTCAGGCTAAGGAAATTAAAGATATTAGTGGATTAACTCATGGAGTTGGGTGGTGCGCACCTCAACAAGGAGCTTGTAAATTAACACTAAATATAAAAAATGGTGTGATTGAAGAAGCTTTAGTAGAAACCCTCGGATGCACTGGAATGACTCACTCTGCGGCAATGGCTGCCGAAATTCTTACAGGTAAGACCATCCTTGAAGCTTTGAATACCGATTTAGTTTGTGATGCAATTAATACCGCGATGAGGGAACTATTTTTACAAATAGTTTATGGAAGAAGTCAATCAGCTTTTTCTGAAGGAGGTCTTCATATCGGCGCTGGGCTTGAAGATCTAGGCAAAGGACTAAGAAGTCAAGTTGCCACAATGTACTCTACTTCGAAAAAGGGAGTTAGATATCTTGAGATGGCAGAAGGGTATGTTACAAGACTTGGATTAGATAGTAATAATGAAGTAATTGGATATGAGTTTGTTAAACTAGGGCCAATGATGGAACAAATCACTGTCAAAGGAATATCGCCAGAAGTAGCATTAAAGAGTTGTACTGGTAAATATGGGCGATTTGATGAAGCAACAACAATTATAAATCCAAGAGTCCAATAAGGGAGGTTTTCTATGAGTATAAATTTTGAAGGATTTGAAAGAAGAATTGCAAAAATATCTGCTTTTTTAGAAGGAGCAGGAATTTCTGGGTTTGAGGACGCTAGAAATATATGCTTGCAAAAAGGTATTGATGTAGAAAAAATAGTTAAGGGCATACAACCAATCGCATTTGAAAATGCAGTTTGGGCATATACTGTTGGCTGTGCTTATGCAATTAAAAAGGGGATAAATAAGGCTTCTGTTGCTGCTGAGGCAATTGGACAAGCCCTCCAGGCTTTTTGCATTCCTGGCTCTGTAGCCGATGTAAGGAAAGTCGGACTTGGTCATGGGAATTTAGCTGCTATGCTATTAAGAGAAGAAACACAATGTTTTGCGTTTGTGGCTGGACATGAAAGTTTTGCTGCCGCAGAAGGCGCTATAGGGATCGCAAAGTCAGCAAATAAGGTCCGTAAAAATCCACTTAGAGTAATCCTCAATGGTCTTGGTAAAGATGCTGCTTATATAATTAGCCGAATAAACGGGTTTACTTATGTTCATACAAAATATGATCAATGCACAGACGAACTAACAATAGTAAGGGAACTCCCTTTTAGTGAAGGTGAAAAATCTAAGGTTAAATGTTATGGGGCTGACGATGTGAACGAAGGTGTAGCAATTATGATAAAAGAAGGTGCTGATGTAGGAATTACAGGAAATAGTACAAATCCTACAAGATTTCAACATCCAGTTAGTGGAACCTATAAAAAATGGGCTATCGAAAATGGAAAGAAATATTTTTCAGTTGCAAGTGGTGGGGGTACTGGCAGGACTTTACACCCTGACAATATGGCGGCTGGTCCAGCTTCCTATGGATTGACCGATACAATGGGAAGAATGCATGGAGACGCTCAGTTTGCGGGATCCAGTTCTGTTCCTGCTCACGTTGAGATGATGGGCTTAATAGGGATGGGAAATAATCCTATGGTTGGAGCCACAGTAGCGGTCGCGGTTGCTGTCGAAGAGCATTCAAAATAATATCAATAATTTGTGGATTTTTATAATCCACAATAATGCTAATGTAGCACAGTCGGTAGTGCGGTTCACTCGTAATGAACAGGTCGCTGGTTCGATTCCAGTCATTAGCTCCAAAAACACCCCAGTTTATCGGGGTGTTTTTCTTTAAAGCTAAGATTTAAAAATTTGAGAAGAAAAAGAATTTTTAGCGGAAGATATCAATATTGATTTTTCCATCCTTGATTTCAATATTTCTGTCAGCTTTTTCCGCAATTCTTCTATCGTGGGTAATAATAATAAAAGTAGTTTTAAATTTTTCATTTACCTCTCTAAGCAAGGTATATATTTTTTCCGTTGTATCTGAGTCAAGATTTCCCGTTGGTTCATCAGCTAAAATAATGGAGGGGTTATTAATCAATGCCCTTGCAATTGCCGTTCTTTGTTGCTGTCCCCCAGACATTTTTGTAGCTAGGTTATTTTTAACACTAGATAAGCCAACTAAATCAATAAGTTCATTAGCTCTTTCAATTACTTCTTTGCTTGGTTTATTATTTTTCATATAGTATGGGATAAGAATATTTTCGTAGGCAGTAAATTCAGGCAATAAATAATGAAACTGGAATATAAAGCCCATGGTATTGTTTCTCAGGTCAGCTAATTCAGTCTTTTTCATCGAATCGGTTCTAACCCCATTAATATATAGTTCCCCAGATGTTGGTTTATCCAATGTTCCAATAATATTTAAAAGAGTACTCTTGCCGCTACCAGACTGTCCTATTATAGAGTTAAAGCTACCCCTGATAATATCTAAATTAATATCGAAAAGAACTTGGGTTTGAAATTCCCCATTACCATAAATTTTATTAATATTTTTTAATTGTAGTATATTATCCATTTCTAATTACCTCGATTGGATCAAGCTTTGATGATTTTGCCGCAGGAATTAATGAAGCTAAAGTAGATGCAATTATAGCTATTAGTGCGGATAAAACTATAAATCCTGGATTAAGTTGCATAGGAATCAATGGCGTTCCATCTGGGTTAAGAGCAAAAGTAGTAAACAAGACTATTAGAGAGATTCCAAGAAGTATTCCTAAAATGGCACCCATTAAACCCAAAAGGAAGCCCTGTGTGAGAAAAATTGTACTTGCCATCGAATCCTTGATACCCATTGCTTTTAATATCCCTATTTGTTTTTGTTTTTGTATAACTGAAATTATTAGAACACTTGCTATACTTAAAACTACAGATATAATTACAAAGATCTGAATCATTAAACTAGATATCGTTTGTCCGTTAAGCCCAGACAATAAACTTTCATTTTGCGTTTGCCAATCTGTTGCTATAAGATTAGTATTATTGCCTAGTATTTCTTCTATCGAGACAGTAATATTTGGGGAATTAAAAACATCATCAACTTGAATTTCTATCGATGTAATTTTTCCCGGAGTTTCAAATATTGTTTGGGATGATTGGAGGTCAGTTATGATCCAAGTTTCATTTAAAGAGGAAACCTTTAAATCAAAGATACCAGAGACAACAAGAGTCTTCTTTTTATTTAATAAGGGTAGAAAAACCTTTATTTCTTCTCCTATGGACTTATCATTTAATTCGGAAAATTCCTTTCCAATAATAACTTGATTAGTATTCTGGATAGGCATGTTTCCTTGCACTAATGAGTTTGAAAGTTTATAAATTCCATTTGCTTCTTCTAAAGATAAACCTCTAATTAGTACATATTCAGAAGTAATAACATCTTCATTATCTTGATTTTTTACCAGTACAGATGTATTATCCAGGGATGCTGAAACATAAGTTGTTCCCTCTGTTTCTTTAATTTCAGCCAGTAAAGATTCATATTCCGTTATATACTTATCTTCAGAAACAGAAGAAACAGTTATATGAGAAGAACTTCCTACGGTTTTATCTACTAAACTTGTTTGGAGTCCCTGAATCAATAAGCCTATAAATAACTGAACAGAAACCCCAATCGCGATTCCAAATGTAATTAATATAGTTTGACCTTTTGAGGATTTGAGGAATCTTAAGGCAATTTTGAAAGGAAGTAACATATTAATTTATCTCCTTTTTTTCAATTTCAAGAGATAAAATGTCCTCATATGTGTGCAGGAGAATGTCCGCCCCAATTGATAATACTGCAGAAGGATTATTATTGAATGCTTGACCTCCTACAGCAATCATTACTTTTCCTTTTTCTTTTTCTTTTATTGCAGAGATGATTTTTTTTGCAGAAACTAAATTAAAGTAATTTGTAATACTAAGTGCAAAAATATCGATTTTATTATAATCCAAAGCATTAATAAACTCTTCCTTTGGGGTGCTAGCTCCGACATATATGCTGTTAAATCCAGCTAATGTGAAGAAATCAGAAATCATTCTAGCTCCAATTTCGTGATATTCTCCATCTGGGCAAATCACAGCAACGGTTTTTCCATTATATGAATTAAAATTATTTTTTAGTTTAATTATAAACGGATAAGCATTTTCAAGTATTGTTCTTACAATCGAACTTCTAATATGCTCCTTCCAAATGCAAATATTTTTATCTTTTAAATTACATCCAATATCATTAAGTGCCTTTGCTAATACTTTTGTATAAATGCTCACTATATCCTCAGGCGAAGATGCATTATTAAATTGAGAAATAATAAGAGAGACACAAGCTTCTTTGTCTTCATTATTCAAAAGGTTCGAAAATTTCTCATACAATATATCCATATTTACCTCCATATGCTTACCAACAGATATTATTGTTTATATGCAATTATGTCAATCCCATTAATCAATTATTTCTCTAATTTGTGACTTTGATACAGAAAATTTTCTAATTTATTAACATATAAACAATAGTCTATATTTTGGTATTTACTTGATATTTGACATGTGATAAAGTATTTAGGAGAGATGGAGGGTATATGGAGATTTCACAAAAAGTAAAGCTATTAAAAATTCTGGAAATTTTAACTTATAACACTGATGAAGATCATCCTTTAACCACAAAAGAAATATTAATTAAGTTAAATGATATCGGGATCAAGTGTGACCGGAAGACTCTTTATAATGATATTGAGGTTTTAAATGCCAACGGATATGAAATACTTGTTGAGAGAAAGAACTACAATGAATATAAAATTGTTGACAGGACGTTTGAGGTCCCAGAAATCAGAATTCTGATTGATGCTGTTACTTCTGCTAACTTTATTTCTCAAAAAAAGACAGACATGTTAATTAAAAAGATGGATTTGCTAGTTGGGGCTCCTAAGCACAAAGAGTTAAAGAGCTCATATAATTGGGTTAATCATTCAAAAACTACAAATGAATTTGTATATTATTCAATTGATTACATAGATAGAGCCATTTATGATAACAAAAAAATTTCTTTTCAATATTTTGATATAGACCTTTCAGGGAAAAGGGTTTTCAGAAAATCAGGTGAAAGGTACGTTCTAAATCCATTGGCTTTAGTCGTTAACGAAAGCAAGTATTATTTGGTTGGTTTTTCAGATAAGTATAAAGACACATCAATATACAGAGTTGATAAAATGGATAGAGTAGAAATTGATTTTGAAGATAGAACAGATATATCTTGTTTAAAAGATTATGACCTCGAAAAAATGATGACCGAAACAATTAGAATGTTTACTGGAGATAAGAAAAAAATACATCTGATTTGTGAAAACTCCCCTGATATAATCGTGCAGCTGAAGGACCAGTTTGGAGATTCTATTTCTATGTTTGAAATGCCAAATAATAAATTCTCAGCTCATTTTGAAGCAAGAATAAGCCCTACTTTTTATAGTTGGGTATTCACTTATCAGGACAAAATAAAAATAGTTGCTCCTTCTGAAGTAGTTGAAGAGTATAAGCAACAATTAAATAAATCCTTATCCCAATATTAAGCTATAATTTTGTTTATTTTGATTACCTTAAGATTTTTTCAATCTAGCCAAGAAAATTAGATTTTAAAATTAAAAAAAGTTGCATTAAGCAACTAATCGTTATGTGTCAGCTGACTTTACTATTAATACAAAAGCAATAACAATCACAGCGGATAGCAAATCAAAAGTTTATGGCGATGTTGATCCAGCATTAACATATAGCCTATCAACTGTACTTGTAAGTGGCGATACAATAAGTGGTGCATTATCAAGAGTAGTTGGTGAAAATGTAGGTGATTATGAGATTAATCAAGGAGCAGTTAATGTATCATGCCCTAACAACTACAATATTACTTATGTGCCAGCTGACTTTACTATTAATGCAAAATCTATAACAATTAAAGCAGATGTTCTTAATAAGGTTTATGGAGGTGTTGATCCAGCATTAACATATAGCTTATCAACTCCACTTGTAATTGGTGATACAATAAGTGGTGCATTATCAAGAGTAGTTGGTGAAGATGTAGGTGATTATACAATTAACCAAGGTACATTAGATAATAGCAATTATGATATTACTTTTATATCAGATGATTTATCTATCAATCCTAAGGCGTTAACTGTAACTGCCGATAATTTGTATAAAACTAGTGGCAATGCCGATCCAGTTTTTACTTATTCTATAACAAATGGAGAATTAGAAACAGGGGATAGCATTACAGGTGTATTATCTAGAGAAGCAGGCGAAGAGATCGGAGAATATGCAATAACGCTCGGCACGCTTACTGCTGGTGATAATTATTCCATTACGTTAGCTAGCGGTAGTTTTACTATTAATTCTGTAACATTAAATGCCATTATTGGAATTAATGGTATAGATGGTGAAGTTATAGAGTCTAATATTATAACTGCAACAGTTGATAATGATGTAGATAGCTTAGATTTAAACTTTATCGTTGAAGAAAATGTTGACTGGGCAATTTATAGCGATGCAGAATGTACAAATCTTATTAATGGTACTACTATAAGTAATTTAGCAGAAGGTGAAAATACTTATTATATTGTAGTTACTCCAGAAAATGGTGAGCAAGCTACTTATAGTTTAACAATTACAAGAGCAGAAAAATCTAATGGCTGGATAATAGTACTTATTATATCAATAATTTTAGCTATTGGTGGAGTTGCAACTTATTTTATGTTTAGATTCAAGATTAAAAAAGCAAAATAGACATAATAACAAATATCATATAAATTCAAACAATAGGTATAGCCTTGTCAACTAATAATAACAAGGCTATATTTTTTTAAATTATTAAAACCATAAAATTATAAAATAAAACTATCCGTATTCACTCTAAAGTGACCGAAGTGTTTGGATAGTTTAGAATGAATATCCAAATGAGATAGTCCGACCACAATACAGCGAAGCATTATTGTGCACATGGTCAAAAAAAAGAAAATAATGCCCAAAAAAGAACTTTTCACAAAGTTGTCAAAATTACGATATGGTGGTTGTAGCACGATTGATATAAGTATCAAGAATTTGCACATCATTTTTCTTAGCAAATTTCGTTACAGTCCGTCTATGGATTGATCGGTCTGACGTTCGCTTGAGTATCTTGCGTAAATTAATGCTGTTTTCATTGATTGCCTCCTTTATTAAAAATATCGATATTTGATATAGCAAAAGAGTATTGTTTTAAGTATTTATTATTTTTTTCTTTGCGCAATTTCTTTAACAGCATTGCGTTGAGCTTTTTCGTCAAACTTGTAGAAGAACATAGGTATTGTACAAAGCAACATACTTATTGCACCTATTAAAACTAACATAATCCATAATGTATTGATGCCTTGAGGTGTCAAACTCCCTTCGGGATTGTTTGGTGATATGCCCGACATAAAATATGCAAGTACGCCGATAAATGCCCCGATAGCCATACCGATTTTGTTAATAAAGGTTTGCATAGCAAAACAAATTCCTTCTCCGCGCTCGTTAGTTTTCCATTCAAGATAATCCACAGTGTCTCCGATTAGCGCATAAGTAATTATATTGCTGAAGCCTTGAGGTATACCTATAATAACCAAAGCGACTAAAGCAACTATTAGACCTGCGGTTGTGTTATATCCTGCAAAAAACATTGCAAACATTGCCGCTGTACCTAATAAATGAGAATATATAAAGGTATTTTTTTTACCCATTTTTCTTGTAAACCACGGGACCATCACGCTTGCTACAAGACCTCCTGGAATAACTGCTAAGGTAATAAGAGTATACAATCCTTCCCCATGCATGCCTAAAAAACTAACATTGGCAAGAGCGTATTTTGCAAAATATAATCCGCCAGTAAACATATATACCGTACGTGCACTACCTAAAATTCCGCTTAATACAATTAAAAGCAAAGGCTTGTTTTTGAATAGCAAAGACAAATTATGTTTAAGGGAGGGTGGTTTGCCAGTAGCGGTATATCTTTCAACAGTAAACTTGTAGCCGATAAAAAATGTGGGTATAGCAAATAACAAAATCACGATTGCCGATATAAAATATGTATTTGCAAGTAGTTGTTTTACTGCTTCTACATGTTCGAGTTTAATTAATCCAGTAAGAGGATCTTGATAAGGTTTTTGTACGGCACTTGTAATTAATGGAATTGCAACGGTAACAAGTCCTGCACCTAATGTGCAAATTAGACGTGATACTGTTAATAAATTAGCTCGTTGATTGGTATCAGATGTCATTGCTGCGGACAAACCCCAATAGGGTACATCACTAACGGTGTATACCATACTCCATATTACATAAACTACACATATTGCGGCAAATCCGCCTGGGTTATTTGGATAAATAGGCAAAAAACATAAAATTGTGCATATTGCGACTGGTATTGCCATCCATTTGAGATAGGGACGGCATTTTCCCCATTTGGTACGAGTTCTATCAACAATACTACCCATAATTGGGTCGTTTAATGCATCAAACACTCTTGCAAATAACATTAAGAAAGCAACCCATAATGCCTTGAACCCTATGGCATCAGTCAAAAATACCGTTAAGTATGAGCCAATTATTGTGCAAATCATATTTAGCCCAAACCCTGTAATGCTGTATCCTATTACCTCTTTGGGTTGCATTCCCTCATTAGGTTTCGTTGCGAAAATCTTATGCCAGAACATCCCAATATTGGGCTTAACAAGTTTATCGTTCATATTTCCTCACTTATCTTAAATGTAGTAAAACATTTAAATAATAATTTTTACATAATGCATATTTATACATTGTGTATATATACTGGTATATATATTAAGATATATGACTTATATATCTTGTAAATAGCTCTATTTTTAATTAATTAACCCTTTTTAAAACTCATATTTTCTATAAATAATTCCATAAATTTTTTGCTATTAGATAATTCTATGATGTCAATTTTTTTAGCAATATCTTCACATTGTCCAATATATTTATTGTTATTAGTACACATTATTGCCCCTAAACCACTGGAATTACCTACATTGATTATTTTATCTTTTAGTTCATTTGGTAATAATCCCGATTTTATTGCACTATCATTATCCATATAATAACCAAAACCACCTGCAAGAAAAACTTTATCTATACTATTAATTGATAATTTTGCCTCATCAATTAATGTTTCTATTCCCGAGTGTATTGCACTTTTGGCAAGTTGAAATTCTCTAATATCTTTTTGACTTATATACACTTCATCAGTAATATATAATTTATTATCTCTTATTAATTTTATCAGTGGATTGTTTTTATCTGATTTATTTAACGCGCCTGTTTCATCTATAATTTCATTATTAATTAATATTGCAATAATATCCAACAACCCCGAACCACATATACCAAGTGGATTTAAATCAACTGTAGTATAAAGCAATTTACCTTTGTTATAACTTATATGATCTATTGCATGTGATACCCCGCCCATACCTTTTTCAATATTTGCTCCTTCAAAAGCTGGTCCTGCGGCTGTTGCACAAGCCGATAATTTACCTTTATTATTAAGGACTATTTCACCATTAGTACCTATATCTATGAATAGATTGATAGCTTTACAATTTAACATACCACTGGATATAATACCTGCAACAACATCGCTTCCTATATAGGCACTTGCTGAGGGCAGAAGTATTATTTCCTCACAATCTATCCCGATTTTGCTACTTAACATTTTCTTTTCTAAGAATATTGGACTAAATGGGAAAACACCAAGGGAAGTAGGGTCTACACCAATTGCTAAATGTAACATAGTTGTATTACCTGCAATAACTACCTTGCTTATAATTATTTTATATTTTTGAGATAAATATTTTATGGCATTATTTATTTGATTATCAATTATTTTTTGGAGATTCAATAATTGCCCTTGACCAGCAGCATTAATACGATTAACAACATCGGCACCATACATCGCTTGATTGTTTAATTCACTGATTACTTCTACTATCTTGCCATCAGACAAGTCAACCAAATACATTACAATGGTAGTAGTACCTATATCAACAGCTAAACCAAAGTTTAATTGCGGTATTATTTCATAATCGATATTATTAGCAATACTAAGACCTTTACCTTCTAATATATCTATTCCAATGGTCATATCGCCATTAACTATATGTTTGCAGGATTTAAAATAACCATCCAATATATCAGTAGTAACGTTACCTTCAATCAGTCTAACTTTGCATTTACCACAAAGACCTTTGCCACCACAAGCAGCTGGAATAAGAATTCCATTTTCTATCAATCCAATTAACAAATTAGTACCATTACTGATATTAAGCGATCTTTCTTCATTATTATTAAATATTATTTTTATATTACTCATGATTATAGAAAAATATCGTAAAATAAGTAATTGTGTTTACGCCATTATAATAATTTAAATTAAATTTCTTTGCAAGTTCCATTACATTGATACCATAGGCCTCTAGGGGAGGATATGCGATGTCAGGATGCTTACAGGGATTATCAGGATATGTACATTTATCGCAAATATCACAACTTCCTGATTTTAATACCTTGAAATCTAATTTCAAAGTATGCAAATATTTTGCTATTTTATTTGCAGTGTTATTACTATCTTTGAGAGCCCCTAACATTCCATCCCAATCAAAAGAATCTTCAAGTGGATATATGATATTATAAATTAGAGCTGTAGAATATCGATTATATTGCTCTTTTAATTGATAAATTGAAGGAATCGCCGGAGGACAAGTCCAATTAGTATTATATTTTCCGCATTTATTAGCTTTACAATAGCTTAATATTTCTTCAGAAATTATAATATCTTTAGTTTCAATTTCCACACTTTGGAAGATTTTATTCTCAATTAGTTTTTCTATAATGTTTTTCATATTTTATTATATCTCTTTAATCTAATATTTTTTTAACTTGCGAAGTATAGTATTTAACTAATTCAAATTTTGTTCCCTGAGGCAAAAGATGATCGGGACAAGGAATATATCCCCCTAATTTCACTAAAGGTTTGAGCCTTTCAATTTCCTCATCAACTGCTGCTTTATCTTTTGATAAGACATTTTTATTCATTCCGCCGACACCATAGAGAGTGGGGGCTACTTCCCTAACCTTTTTGATATCCAATTCCCATGTGCCATATTCAATAGGAAACATAATATTAATACCTGCTTCTTCCCACATCTTAGCAAGTAATCTAAAATCACCATCACAATCAAGTGAAATATATTTTATTCCGTATTGATGTGCAAGGTCAGCCATTTTTTTATAATGTTTGAAACATAAATCATAATATATATCTGGGGAAATCAGCGGGCCTTTGTTGAAACACATATCTTCCCAAAAATGTATAAAATCATATTTAAAACCTTTTTCAAGATTTGTTTTTAAACATTCATACTGCATATCATTCCAATCATCAACTATTTCCTTAAGCAAATCTGGATCATCATACATCAAATAGCTTAGTCCAATCAATGTACACATACTTCTGATTGTTCCTAATGAACTACCTGCAAATAATCCTAATGGATTGGTTTTATTAGCCAAAGTGTAAAGCAATCTATCGCCTACATTTCTAATTTTCTTATATTTTATTTTGTTTTTATAATATTTCTCATAACTTTCTCTATCTTTCAATAAATAACCAACTTCAGCAGGTATGCCGTTAGTACCTTTTTTATGTAGTTCGGTTACTCCTAAATAACTGCGAACCAAGGTACCTTCTGGTGTCACTTCAATTTTTTTCTTTAAGAATGTAGGAAATATACAACTTATTGGACTGCACCTTACGTTATAACAAAAATCCCATCCTAATATTTTATCTAATATTCTATCGAAATGATTGCAAGCATAAACGCTTCTTGCAAGAGCATGACTAATATGTCCTTCATTAGCCCAGTCGATTAACAATTCTCTCCAATAACCGAAATGAACAGCTGGCATACGGTCAATCGGTTTTCCTTCTAAAATATTAGTAAATCTTGTTCTGTTATCCATTTTTACCCCTCATTTTATAACTTTTTTGTTATTTGTTTTCTATTTTATGCCCGAAAACATCGATGCTTTATAATATTAATTATTATAAAATATTTAATTATTATAAAACTCTTTTATTGTGTCAAAGTATGACTTTATATTATCCCAATTAGATAATGGTGGGACATCACATCCTGTTGAAATTACAAAATTCTCATATTTACTACATTTAGTTAGTAATGCCAATGTTTCAGCCTTAACGGATTCAATTGTGCCGTTTCTTAGAAGTATAGGGTTAATATTTCCAAATATTATCTTATCCTTAGGCATAATTTTCAACATATCTTCAATATCAATAGCATTACCGAAATGATAAGCATCTGCATTTAATTCGATAAGGCTTTCATAGAGTGGTACAACATTACCGCAATTATGATAGATAAATATAAATGAGTCATCTTGAACTTTATTAATAATGTCTTTAATATATCTCGATGAGAATTCTTCACATATGCTTGGTGAAAGCAATCCAGCTACTGGCTCTGCCATTATTACGCCATCCGCTCCAGCTTTTTTAAATGCGAGTAAGTAATTAGTTATAAATTCACTGCATTTAGAAAGTGTTTGATGAACAAGTTCAGGTTGATCATAACAATTAACCATTATTTCCGTTATATCCATTAATCTGCCGGCAAGCGAGAATGGTCCAATAATACCTGCAAAAATCGGTTTGTCTGTAATTAATTTTTTTGCTTTTCTAATAGCTTCGATATAAGTACCTGTGCGACCTTCTCCAATTTTTGGAATTTTAAGAGATGAAATATTTTTGATATCATCTAATACTTTTCCAATTACTGTAGGGACATCTATATCCGAATATCTAATTGTTGCATTAAATGCTTCTGCTTCTACAGATAAATCCATATAACTTAATGAAGCACTTATTGGACACTTATCAGAAATAATTTTCATCCCATTGGCTTGATAATCACTATTACAAACCAAATCTAACACAGAAATATTCATTATTTGAATTGAAGGGAATGATAATATGGGCATTGATAACTGCTTATTATTTAATTGAAATTCTATCCACTTTTTCATTTATATAACGAACGTGCTAATGTTGCTGCAGAAGCCGCATCAGGAGAATATAAATCAGCACCTATTTGCTGAGCAAAATCTTGCGTCACAGGTGCACCACCAACCATTATCTTAACTTTATCACGAAGACCTGCTTTAGTAATAGCAAGTATAATGTCTTTTTGTGCCATCATTGTCGTAGTAAGTAATGCAGATAAACATACTATCTGAGGATTGTATTTAATGATAGCGTCAACGATATTGCTTCCAGATGCATCGACGCCGAGGTCAATACATTCTATACCTTGTCCCTCTATCATCATCTTAACAAGGTTCTTACCAATATCATGCAAATCGCCTTTAACTGTACAAATAATTGCTCTGCCAATAGGTTCAACTCCACTTTTTTTAAGAGCTGGCTTCAAAACTTCCAACCCTGCGTTCATTGCACGAGCAGCAATAAGTACTTCAGGAACATAAACTTCATTATTTTTGAATTTCTCACCAATAATACTCATTCCCGCTATTAAACCTTCATTCAATATATCATTAGGAATAATTCCTTTATCAAGAGCCTCTTGAATTAAGACCTTAACATCTTTAGCTTTTCCTTTTTGTAATAATTCTGAAATATTATTTAAAATTTGCATAATTTTCTCCTACCTTTCTAATATTATATCGTATTAGAATAAATAATGAAACGTACAAAGGAGCTATTAAATAGTAATATATTGCTTTTTACTTATAAATTTGCATGTAATTTTTGGGACTAACACCAAAATATTTTTTAAATATTTTTGCAAAATAATTAGCATCAGCATATCCAATTAAATTTGCTATTTCTTGTATTTTTAGTTGACTATTTTTTAATAATTTTATGCTCTCTTCCATTCTAATCTTATTAAGATAATCTGAGAAAGTCATATTCATTTCATTTCTGAATAAGTGACTAAGATAATAACTATTGACAAAAATTTGATTGGAAACAAATTTTAAATTTAATTCTTTATCATAATTAATTTTTATGTAGTTTATTGCACTTACTAAATGTTCATTTGTTTGTTTTTTTGTTCTATGTTTATATACAATAGCCATAAAAACTTCCATAATTTCACTTGTAAGATAACAAAGCTCTTCGAATGTGGTATTGTCAGCAAGAATTTTATTATACATATTAATGTACTTAGAAACATCTTCTAAAGGTGCTCCAATATCTACCGCCGCCCTCATTAGACTTGCCGTAAGTTCATACAATTTAGCTTTAATAATATCCAAATTGCCCGAAGATATTGAGAATATTTCTCCCAGCATATCATTTAACATTCTCTTAGCATTATTATTATCGCCTGTCTGCACATAAGCAATTAATTCTTTTTCCATATCCACAGGATATTTTTTCAATTTGGATCTTTTTCCAAAAACTTCCATATTAGCAACATTTTGTTTCTTTTCAATAAGCAGTTCGGCAATTTGTTTCTGCTGTACATTCATTTTTACGCTTTGGGATAAATATTTACTTTCTTCTTTACCGATATAATTAACAATGATAAATAGCATCTGTGCCGCGCTTGTCATATTTTCACAGCTTATCTGCTTTGCAAATTTGATAATATCGTTTATTTTGTCATCTGAAATAGATTTATCTGCAACAAATTTTTTGAAATCGTTTTTGACTAAGTCATCACATTCCCATAATAATACGGGTCCGCAAGCCATACTTCCTACCAGCTTTTCTTCAAATATTATCGGTACAGAACATTTAATCATATATCCACAATTAAATATATAAGGCTCTCCAAGTTCTGCTGCCTTTTCAGCTGCATATTTCATATTGGCATTACATGTAACTTTATAATTATAACCTTTAACTATTTCGCACATGCAATTAGAGCTATTAACTCTATAAGAAAGCTGCTCTTCTCCCATAACATCATGCAAAGATACATCAATACTTGTCAAAATAGAAAAGTATTTAAAAATCTTTAATAATTCTTTATAATCGAAAATTTCTTCTAATTTTCGCGCAGACAGCTCTATTTTCAATTGGTCAACTCCCTCTTACCAAAATTCTTATAATTTATAACATTATTTTTTCTTGCAACAATTTAATATTTCTATATTTTAATTATACCTTAAAAAAAGAAATCATTTAATAGAAATCAAACCTCGCAATTTACTATTACTTAATTGAAAAGATGCTAAGATAGTCAAGTAAGAGAATTGTTCTAATACCATCCACATAACCAAATATAAATTAAATGATAATAGTTTTGCTATTAATTTTTTTAAAAATAATTAATTGATAATAACAATATATTACTATTAAATAGCTTATTTATCTATTCAATATATTATTTCGCTATGTTATAATTTTTTTAATAATAGGAAATAAGCAAAAATCTAGAAATAACATTTTATTTTTATAAGAGGGGAAATTTATGAAATCAAAGGAAAGAGTAATTCGAGCATTAGAATTTAAAAACCCTGACAGGATACCGATATACTCACTTCATTTACCTACTAAAAAATTTAGCGATTATCTTATTAATTGTATAAAATTTAAAAGCGACATTATGTTGACTTCCTATATGTATTTTAGAAAGAAGATAAATAAGGAAACGGCAGTCGATGTTTGGGGAGTGGTGTGGAAAAGTCTTGGGAATAAAGGAGAAGTTGTAGAGAGTCCTTTAGAAGATTGGGATAAATTAGATGAATTAAAAATTCCTAATTATATGACTAAAAAAAATATAATGTTTATTAAATTTACTAGAATGATATTTAGAAAGAAATTTCTAATTGGGAATTTATCCGATATGATTTTTTCTATCTGCCAATACCTTCGCGGATATGTGGAATTTATGCAGGATTTATATGATTATAAAGAGAATATAGAGAAATTAGTATCAAAAGTAGTTAAATTAAATTTAGAATTAATTGATAAATATGCGGATCTTGGATTAGACTGTGTTATGGGATGTGATGACCTTGGATTGCAAAACAGCTTAATGATTAGTCCTATTATGTTTAGAGAAATTTTTAAGCCTGCCTATAAGCAAATGATAGATAGGGCACATGAGAGGGGAATGAAATTTTTTCTCCATTCTTGCGGATACATAATTGATATTATAGAAGATTTTATAGAAATTAATTTAGATGCGCTTCAATGTGACCAACAAGACAATATGGGTATTGATATATTAAATGAAAGATTTGGAGGGCGAATGTCTTTCTTTTCTCCTTGTGATATTCAGACAACTTTATCAACCAATGATAAGGAAAAAATTTGTGCAAAATCCATACATCTTGTTAAAACTTTAGGCTCACATAATGGTGGATTTATAGGGAAAGTATATCCTACACCTAAAGATATTAATGTTACAGAGAAAAGCATAGGCTATATGCTGGAAGCTTTTTTATCTAAATAAATATTTTATTATAAAAGGTTGTTCCGAGATTATTTATTCCAAGGTGTTCTGGATAATACCTATTTTGACATTTGTCCGAACACCTTTTTTATAATGTAACTATTGCAAATCATTTTATTAATTCCACAATTAACTAATTTTTTGACAAAAGAAAAACCTAACCCGACTTTAGTTCGTCGATTTAGGTTTTTATTGGTGGAGATAAGGGGATTCGAACCCCTGGCCTATGCATTGCGAACGCATCGCTCTACCAACTGAGCCATATCCCCAAATGTAATTAACTGAGAAATTATAACAAAAGGGGTTCTTAAAAGTCAAACATCATAACCTTAATTTCTATTGCGCAATATCTTCAAATAAATATATAATTGAAGAAAAGGTAGGAGGAAATAAATGAAGCTTTTATATACAGGAAAAACAAAAAATGTTTATAGCTTGGAAAACGGCAATAATTTATTGGAGTTTAAGGACGATGTAACTGGAAAAGATGGAAAATTTGATCCAGGTGAAAACTCAATTGGGTTAAAAATCGAAGGAATTGGTAAAGCAAACCTTAGAACTTCTGTTCTATTTTTTGAAAAACTTAAGCAATATGGGATTAAAACGCACTATATAAGCTCTGATTTTGAAAAAGGAACAATGGAAGTATTATCTGCAAAGGTTTTTGGTAAAGGACTTGAAGTTATTTGCAGGCTTAAAGCGACTGGTAGTTTCATTAAGAGATACGGTGACTATATTAAAAATGGTTCCCCTTTAAATGGTGGCTATGTCGAAACGACTCTAAAGGATGATAACAGAGGAGATCCACTGATTACAGCAGAGGGACTTGAAGCTCTAGGAATAATGGACTATAAACAGTTTGAAAGCATGAAAAAGCAGACATTAAAAATCACAAAAATCATAGCTGATGTTTTATCCTCTAAAGGTATGGATCTCTGGGATATTAAATT
>Ga0265294_10003190_pt1 | contig 21129 bp, 27 predicted proteins | sample MunlanPumphouse3_FD_192504 | JGI IMG/M metagenome (GOLD analysis project Ga0265294, IMG submission 192504) | Groundwater microbial communities from a municipal landfill in Southern Ontario, Canada - Pumphouse #3 | ecosystem: Environmental > Aquatic > Deep subsurface > Groundwater | place...
GTCGCAGGATAGCTCTTTGTAAGAGCTCACTTAATTTTGCAAATTGGCTCACCATTCTTGCATGCCGCGCTAAACCAAGGATCACTTAGCTCACCATTCTTGCAAATTAGCTCACCATTCTTGCATATTGACGGGGATATAAAGGTGTTTATGGTCACGGGGTCTTTCTTGTAGGTGTGAATTTTGCAGCCCCGAGAGCATAGACAAGCGAGGCATCCCTAATGGGATCACCGCTCTTTTTGCCTTCAAACTCCTTCATCTGCTCTTTTGATAAAGACTCCACGCTTTGCGCTTCGGCCTCAATAGAGAGAGTCGCAGAGGACTTGATCAGCTTGGCGGCCTCCAACTGGTAGAACCTGAGCAAGGGCAGGGTGAAAGGCGCGGTAATGGATATGGCGGTAGAGGTAAAGTTAATGGTGATATAGGCCTCGCTGGAGAAGGAAAAGAGCAAGGGATAAGGCTGAGCGGCGGTTAAGGAGTAATAAGCATACGCCTTGAACCACTTGCGCCCTGCCCTCATTCCCTTCTCTGGAATATAGACGGTAAGCCCCTGCGCGTTTTTTACGCTGGGGATTACCGTCCTACGCTGGTTTTGTCCTTTATATATCATACCAAGCTTTGAGCGAAGTCAATGACCATAAAGGTATTGGTGCCGAAAGACAGATAGAGTGGATCGCTCATAGAAGGAGACATTGCCGTGATGGTAGCTGTCCAGGCATAAACGTCATCAAACACGTGGTAGCCTCCTGATCCCTGTGCGTTGGGGAGCAGGGAAATGGTAAGGGTATAGCTTCCGCTTTGAGCTACCTGTAGCATAGGCAAGCGGAAATCAACTGTAGCCACTGCGCCTTCATATTCCGGCTCAGCAGAATCACCAGTTTTTACGGTAGGGTTCGTGACGGAATATTTTCGAATCTCGCCATTCGGCAGCTTCAGGTGTGCCTGCCAGTTTGCAGAGTTAGAAAGCCAAGAAAACAAGGTATCCGAATCGCTTACCATTTTATTCGATATTCCCGGTAAAGAAACAGTAACCATAGGTGCCCAGGGGCCAGCTTCTCCTCCGGAACTGAACTGGATATGATCGACAGGATGTGACACCTTGATAATCTGGTAATACATCTCATTTGAAGAAAAAACGCCTGGCGTGCCTGTATTCATGTCCGTCACGCGCAGATAATAGCGAATCCTGATAGAAAAAGCGTCATTGATGAGCAGCCCTGCCTCATCACCAAATATAGACCAGCCATCTGTGATAGCGGTGCCATCGTTGACGGCAAATACTTTCCAATCCATAGCTTGTCTGAATGTGCTTACTGGATCCAGCCCCGTGCCAACGCCGGCATCGTAAAGGACTATGCTATGGCCTTTCTTGGGACCGAGAGAAGCCAGCATGGATTCACTGTTTTTGGCGCTGAGGTCTTCCCACTTCCCGGATGAGTTGTTCCAGACCTGCAGGCCGAATAGTTCGATAAGCTTAATATTCATAATGTGCTCCTTTTATTTTTCTAAAGTGTTCATGAGATGAAGTTTACCACATTGGTATCGATCCAGACATAGTCGTTAAGCGTATCTGGTTCGGTGTCCTGGACATAGATATCGGCCCCGTGTATTTGGGGCATTTCATTGATCTGGTTTTGCAATTCTGCCAATTGGAGGAGGAAGTTAGAGGCGTACTGAAGGCCATTCATATCGAGACGCCCAAGGATGGCATGTTTCCCGGAATGAGAGCCCTGGGGAACCGCTGTATTATCCCAGATTTCATAAAACCCACAGAGTGACTCTGTGAAAACAGTGACCTCGTAATAGCCGGGGGCCGTCTCTTGCATGGGGAGTGACGCGGAAAGGCCAGCCTGTGCCCGCACCAGCTTCACTGTGAGCCCTGTGCGCGGGACCCTGGTCTGCCCCTGAGTGATGTAGTAGGCAATCCCGTAGCTATACAATGACTTCGTCCCCGTCCGGGATCCTATAGCCATCCCAGTTTATTACTCCCGGATTTGTGCGATATCTCGAAATCAGAGTAATCTTCGTTTCGGCGGTATATTCCCGAAGGTCGTCCGTGAGGACGGGGAATGCGGATACAACTACGGGAAGCTGACGGACAGTGCCACCCTTGTACGCAAATTCCACATAAAGCCATCCAGCAGCCATAAGCGTGTTTTTCAGGGTCTCATAGAGGTCGGGAGAGAGGATGGCGGAGATCGTGATCGTATCCTCATAATAGGCGCCTCTGCGGTGTATGTAAGACGGATCGAAGGCATTCTTTTTTTCGATGCGGTATTTCTTGTCGGGGCGGTACTCCACCCGGGCATCGTTCACAGTGACGAAGAGGACCTGGTCTGAGACGTGGACAAATCTGACGGCAACGGGATTCATGACACCTTCCAAGCTATTATTTTGTAATCATCAGCCACATAGTCCCTGCGTAGTTCGACGATGCAGTAGGTGATGCTCTTTATCTTGATATAGTCACCCAATACCAGTTCGCGCTCGAGACGATCGATGGTGGCAGTTAGCTTCCACTTGCCAGCGTGAAAATCCATAAGATAGGCCTTGGCCAGCTTCTGCAGGATAGCTGTATCACCACAGAGCACATCCAGGCCAGACATATCTGGGACTTCGGCATTGGCCCTCTGCCTGGCCATGTGTACAACGTAGGCATCAGCGATCACGATGGGCGTGAGCACAGCCTGCTCCTTGCTTTTCAGGATGACCGTCCCGGAGGTGGAAACCAGCAGCGTAGCATTGTAGAGCAGCAAGACTGCCTGTAGAACCTTAAGGCAATTGGTCAGCTCGGTACCCATACCCGTTTCGTAAAGCTTCCCGGGGTGCAGATAAGACGGAAGCCAGGCCCCATATACCCAGGGGATTAGCTCCGTGTTCTCGGCATAAGAGGAATAGAAATAGGTGCCATTGAGAACGCCTGGAGAGCTGAGGTTGTTCAGCACATTAGCAGGCTGGCCATTGGTGGTAAAGAACGCGGCAAAGTCCTGGTCATAGCCCTGTATCTGGGCATAGTCGTTAATCCAGGCAGAAACAAAATCATACTCCTTCACCACCATGGAGAGGCCAGAGTAAAGTTCTACTACAACGGCCTTATAAGTAGCGCGATAAATGGGTTGGATTTGCTCGCTAAAATACCCCTTTACCACTTTTTTGTGACCCATCACGTAGGTCATGCGATTGGCCAGCGCCTGGGTACGGTAGCCATGCTTTGGACTCACATATCCGCCGCTATCCCAAGAATATGTCCAACCCCCAGCATTAGCTGGCTTAGTGCACATTTCGCTGATATCGATAGTTTGCAGCCGCACAGAATTGGCCACAGTGTCCGGGACAGGGATCAACGACTCTGGGACACTGAACCCAGAAGACGAGACCGGCACGCTGATCGGGATGCGCTGAGTGATCTTCTGGGCAAAATAGGCCAAGATCTGCCAGGGCTGATAGCCAGCCGAAAGTGAGTAAAACTGTTGAAGATCGTTATATATGGAAAATAGTTTAATCTTGTCATAACATAGGAATGAGACGATCTCTTCGGCAACGTTGTAGCTCATGTTGCTGGTATCGATGATGCCCGAAAAGATGAGGACATCGTCACGATAGGCCCGGATCTCATAATGAGAGATATAGCGCTCGTGCTCATAGTCTCCGGAGAAGATGTATTCCGTGATCCAATCATCTACAAAGCACTCGAAGGTGAGGCGTTTGGGCTCCCGCGCGAAAGAGGATCCACCCTGGAGCTTGTCTGAGGACACTGCCAGCGTGATGACTTTGCGCTCCGTAGCGAGATCCACCAAGCTATGCACGATCTGGTTATAGTCCGGGGCGTCGGTTTTGCCCTGGATAAAGTCGATTTGGAAAAGGTTCATATCGTGCTCCGGATGCGGGTGCCGGCTTCGGCAATTTCGGAGATTTTGACGGGGTCATTGGAGAGAGGGTCCACGTGGATATCGATGATGGGCTTGGAGTCCACCACTGTGCTCTTTAGGGATATTATCTCGTCCCGCATAGAGGTCATGATATCCAAGAGTGTGTCCATTACGCCGCCGCCGGACACAGAGCCCCCAGAGGCATAGAATCCGCCGCTGATCTGGGGCATGGGCACAGAAGGAGCAGGCATACCGGCAAAGGCCAGCTTGACCGAGTCCAGGGGTGCAAAATTGAGGAAATCAAAGAGTCCTCGGCCCAGGGCTTTTACGCGATCCTTCGCGGTAACGTATTCATCACCCTCTGCTTCGATGAGGACACCACCCTGGGAGTGTGAGCGGCCCACCAAAAGACCACCGGTGGCCGCCTTGGGAGGCTCCTGTGCCTGGATAGTCGCCACATTGGCAAGTCCTGCAGCTACAGCCGCAGCCGCAGCCGCAACGGCCAGGCCAGGCCCCACGATGGGAATGCCCACCATGGCTTTATAGGCTCCGGTGGCAGAGGCGTAGGTGTCGATCATAGCTTGCCCCACGGCCAGGGTCTTCCAAAGGGCAAAACCCTTTTTACCAAAGGCCTGGCTGGTTTTGGCGAGATCTCCCATTATCCGCTGTGCACCCTGCAATTGGCGCATCTCGTGCTGTTCACGGATCTTAGCCTTGGCGTTTTCACTTTGAGCGGTAATCTGCTCTTCAGTGAGCCCTGCTTCCAGCAGCTTAGCCCGTTTCTTCTCATAATAATTGTCTATAGCCAGCAATTGAGCGTCCCAGGTTTGACCAGCCAGCTCCAGGCCTCGCTGGTCAAAATTGAAACGCATATCCTCAAGCTCTTCCTGCAAGCGCTTTTCTTCTTCCAAGACCTTGCGTTTGGCCTCGGCCTCGACCTCTATCTGCTTTGTCCTGGCAGCAGTAGCGTCCTGCTCTACCTTAATGGACTCAGCGGCATAGTGGTCCCGAATGGATTGCAAAAGCTCCTCAGCCGAGCCCAGAGCTTCGGCCTTGGCCAGTTCATTATCGCGCTGGATCTCCAGCTCTTTTTGGCGTCTGGCCACAGCGTCATCGATGGAGAGGGTGTCATATCTCTGCTGCAGGAGCCGAAGCTGTTCAAGGCGTCTTTGTTCTTCATTGCGTTTGGCTTCAGCGGCGGCTGCGTCTGCTACAGAGCTATCACCACCTCCGCCCTTCATCTGCTTCAGATTGCCAACCGCGGCATTGTATTCGTGGTGGCACTGCGGAGCCCCTCATGCTCAAGTTTGGCCTGATCATAAAGGCTCTTAATCGCGATGTAAGATGGATTCTTGCCGGGGTCTGAGAACCTTGCCTCCAGCATCTTTAGTTGTTCGGCGGCAATGTTCATAAAGTTGTCCTGGGTAGATGGCACCTCCACGCTCAGCACCTCATTCATCTTCTGACTAAGAGCGACTTTAGCCTCTGCCAGCTTTTGAACCTGTCCGGACAGAAGCCCCTCATAAGCCTGGGTCGTCATCTTGCTCAGCAGAGCGTCATTAGCCTGATCAATGGCTGTTTTTAGCTGGTTGTAGCCGATTGTTTCCAGGTTGATGTTGTCGAGATACTCGCCATACTGGTCGTTCATAGACCGGACAATGTTCTTCATGTCCAGCTTGTCTTCGGCGGTCAGATTCGTAGCAGATCTCAGCTCCAGTAATCTTGTGGCGAGGTAATTAAACTTTTCAGTTTCAATAGATATCTGAGCCTGAACATCCTTAATTTCCTTGCCCATCTTCGTCTGAGCAGCGGCAAACCTATCTGCCTCCATCGATGCTGCAGCAATGCTAAACCCCGCTATGGTCGCCGCTCCAGCCACCAAAGACAGTATTCCCACCACCGGATTGATGGCGAGATGTAGCGCATGATATGCCGCGGTGAGGGCTGTGATAGTAGTTGCCAGGGTCGCTATTATGGGAATCGCGACCACCACCCCCGTGACAAAGCCCTTCATCACTGGCGTCAGCTTCTCATAGGCTTCCATAAGCGATTTTATCTTTTCGAGCAAAGGGGTTAAGATGGTGTCCAGCATATTGCCTACGTCCTCTTGAATGTCGCCCCAGGCCTTTTTATTCTGCGTGCGCAGATCGGCCAAAGCCTCAGCCGTTCCGCCATAATCCTCACCCAGCTTCTCTACCAGGTAGGAGACACCCTCCGCTGCGAGCCTGGTGGTATCGAGCTCGATACCGTAACGGCCCAGCATGGCAGTATGTCCGTTCAGCGCACGTCCCATCAGGTCGAAGGCACTCTCCACGGTCATGCCGGTAGCCTTGTTTGCTTCCGCAAAATCCAGCAGTACCGGCACCAATTGCTGTACTTCGTTTTTATTGAGCTTGAAGGTTTGCGCCAGCTTCGCCATCAGAGGCAGGAGCTGCTCATCACCGAAATTAGTGACAGACTGCATGGCAGAGGCAAAATTCGCCATCTCCGCATTCGCATCACCAAAGGCAATGGTGGTCAGGGTCATGGCCTGTTTTTGCACCAGCGCGGCATCCAACAGGTTATTGAAGCCCTGAGTGAGCTTCCCAATAACCTGGACCACGCCATCGATGGCTATTTTGACGTCTCTGATGGTCCCCAGGGCCTGTTCTGCGCTGATTTTAACGACCTTGGGCTCCTCTACAGTGTTCTTCAGGTTGTCCGCTTCCTGGCCTACCGTGCGCAATTGCCCGGTGGCGTCATCGGTCTGGAGGATCAGCCTAAAGCTCAGCTCTGCCATCTTATTTCCCTTCTTTTATGTTGATACACAGCCGTTCATAGAGTTCTGGGAGGCTCAGACTCTCAAAGTCCAGGGCTGTGTATCCTATAGTTCTCATCGTTACTTCGAATTTGGCGAGGTTTGTTTCTTTTTTGTCGGAGTCTTTAATCCGATACTTGCGAGCCAACTGGCGTATTTCTCTTTGTTGCTCGCGATATATGCGAAAAAAGCGGAGATGTACTCCAGCCCCTCGAGGGCGTCCATCTTATCAGGGTCCCTCCCGCTCAGGATGGCAATGAGTTCTTTATCCACTTCAGAGCGCGAGATCATTTCCAGCAGGTCCAGCTCGGACACTTTTGCCATTTTGCCGGCCAAGAGATCGGCCAGCTTGGCCTTTATGGTATCGTTACTGATGGCCAGAGCCAGGATTTGGCGGAGTTGATTGTAGCTTAGCTTTGTTTGCATTTATCCCGCCGGTACCGGGGCATACGCAGGAATGTGTAATGGATAGATCAGGCCTTCGGTGCTGCCCTGGATCTCGGTGCTAATCACCACAGTCCAAAGACCATCAGCCTCACCGGACCATTCGGTCACCCAAGAGAGGCCATTTATTATCACAATATCGAGATCGTCGACTTCGGGAATCGTGCTCATAACATCCTTATTTGCCAGGATCATGGTCATCGGCTGGCCCTGGAAAAGGGTGGACTCCAGATAGTTCTTTTGAGCCTCGCTGAGGCCACAGACGGCAAGCTCTACGGAGCTGCTACGGCGGCCGGGGATGAGGAAATTACGGGTTTTCAGCTTTTCTATTTTCGAATCCGTTTTGCCAGGCTTTTCGGCAAGTTCGCCAAAGGGATAGAAAACTTGGCCGCTCTCACTAAACAACATTTTAAACCTCTCCAGATCACTGAAGTAAGTTTCGTAGGAACTATCTGCTTTCCCCGCAGCATAGTAAAGCAAGCTGCCAGGCAGGACCTGCTCCAGCGCGGCGAAGTTGAGCTCTTCTTGGGTTATTAAAGAGTCATCTGGTAAAATAAGTGGCATTTTTAAGCTCCTTTGTTAAAATGTAGGGGCTTTCGGCTGAAAGCCCCCGTTGATGGTTAAGTAAATCACGCTAAACCCTTTAGCGCCACGATGCGATTTGTGGTATTACCCGCGAATTCGGTGGAGATGATGAGAGTCCAGAGGCCGTCGGCCTCGCCACTCCATTCCACCACCCAGCGCATACCGTTGAAGATGGTGGCGCGGTCGCGCTCCTTGGATACGGCTACGATGGTTACTTCTGCGCCACTGAAGGCGGAACTTTCGAAATAGCTCTTTTGCTTTTCGGAAAGGCCGTTCAGTGAAAGCTCAATGCTGTTGCTGCGCTTCCCCGGAATCAGGTAGTTGCGCGTCTTCAGCTTTTCCACTTTGCTGTCGGTTTTGCCAGGCTTTTCGGCGAGCTCACCGATCTGCTTCAGATAGGTGGAGAGCTCCCTTTCCATGGCTGACTTTGTGGCATATTTCGTGCCGATCTCGGCACTGGTGTAGGAGCCCAGGCCGAAGAACACTTCATCGGCGATGAAGGTATCGGACAGGGCCGCAAACAGCAGATCCGCGGCGGTGGTTCCGGAGGCGAAGGTGGGGGCAGTGAGTCCTGGCATTAGAATACCGCCTTGGCGAGTTTGCCGGCTGCGCTAAACAGCCATTTGCGGTTGCGATAGACGAATTCCACCGCCCCGCCAATGGTGCCGAAGGTCTTCAGCACCAGGCCTTTTTTCTTCTTCTTCCCGGACAAGGCGGTGGTCACTTTTGCCACAGCCATCTGCTTCTTGACGTCGTTGTCCAGCCCCCTGGTTTCAGCCCCATTGGCAATGTCCTGAATGATGTCCAGGATCTGCGTGAGGGCAGAGGCAATCTGCGCTTTGTCGGCGCTCTTTTTCCAGATCAGGCTGATGATCCACACTATCACGAGCGAGAGCATGCTGACCATGATCTGTTGGTTGTTCAATATAAAGTCCATCTTTCCCTCCTACATCTTATAGAATATTAGGTTAAGATGTGCTACGGTAGCGGAAGCCGCTCGTTTTACCCATATATAAGGCGTCTTGTAGGTTGGTAGTATAAACGGAGTTCCTGGCACAATCCACGCATAAGGCTTGGCGGTATCGTAATATAAGCTGTCTGGGGATATGACCACTGCCCCGGAATCCGCCAGACACCAGACTTCCATGCACCTGGCCGGAAGCGTGACCTTGTGCCACAGGGTGTCGGCTGCAGGGCTGTAGCGCAAGCACTCGAAGCTTTTGTGAAACTGCATCTCCTTTTTGCGGGAATCCACTGGCAAGGTCTGGGCACTGAGCCCGGCCACCAGGGATACAATCAGGATCAAGCTCATGATCATCAGGATAAAGGTTTTGTTTCTCATCTTTGCCTCCTTTAGGCGATTACGAAGACTTTCACGAAGCCATCGACGTAGGTGATGCCGGGACGCACGCGGATGTACCAGTGGTACTTCCAGTCGCTACCATGATGCTCTACTTTGAGCTCGGCATCGGTGCGGTAGCCCAGGATGATGAACTTGGGCAATCCGGCGATTATGTAGTTATCGGGCATCAGACGAGGCTTCACGGGGATACCCGCAAAAGAGACGTTGCCGCCCTCGAGCAGGAACCGGTCGCCAGCGCCGGTCAGGCGTTTGGCAATCTCGCTTCTGAGGCGCACCAGGTCTTTGTGGGAAACGTAGAACTTGAAGCTCTCCTGATCTTCCAGCATGCCCTCATCGAAAGTCAAAAGCGCGGCTTCGAACTTCTCGTCCCAGTCCACGTTGGTTTCGGCATCGATGGTGGTCACAGCGGAGGCGGTGGTGGCGAGCTTGATAATCCCTTCCAATGCTGCCAGCGCAGGGGTTGCAGAGTCTCTGTCTCCACGGAAGAGCAGCTTGCGGATGGCCTTTTCGGCCTTCTTGGCAATGTGATTTTCCACGTAGGCACCGAAGGCCTCTTCGCCATATTTGTCCTTATAGAACTCGACTGTGTCGCGTCCCAGGGTGAATTCTGCGTTCAGGATGCCAGGGCTTACGGTGAGATCGCGGGTGGCAATATCCTGCGCAGCTCCAGCTTCGTCGAGGGAATTCGTAAACACCAAATCCTGGACTATGCCGATGTCTATTTTATGGTCCTTCAGCAGAGGCACCACAGTGATGTCGCTCAGCGTGTCACCGGGTTGACTGCCAATCACCTCATCGATGAAGAGGCTGGTGGTATTGGGGGTGAGGATGTTCATGGCCTTTCCGGAGTCCACGTCGGCAATGCCTTTGTAGAGTTCGCGGTGGCTGGCTTTTACCAGAATCTTCTGGCTTCCGATCATGACCTCACGATCGATGTTTTGTTCCCCGGGCTCTCCCTTCAGGCTCTTACTGATAGCCTTGGTGATGCTCATAGAAAGCTCCTTAATTTCGTTTGTGAATGCTTTGATGAGCTCGGTGGTGGCGGTGCTGCCGTCTTCCTTTTCGAGCTCGTTGATTCTGCCCTGGATCGTGTCCAGTACCTTGGTGGTTTCTGCGGCAGGGGTACTGCCAATGGCCTTGCGGATCGACTCAAGCTGACTCTTCAGCTCTGCCACGAGGGCGGCATTGCCACTCTCTGCGACATCTTCGGCAAAGCCGGCAATGCTCACGCCGTTGAACTGGCCCTTCATCACCTTCTGCCAGAGCTCGCTATTGAGGTTCTCACACTTCAGCACGGTGACCCAGGCTCCCACCTTGGTCTCAGGGAAGTGCTCTTTATCCTCAGCCTTGAGGATATAGGATTCTGCGATTACAAACTCCGGGACGGGATGGTTGTTGTGGTTCACGTCGTTCTTACCCACCAGGCCCTTCTTGGCAAAGTGATAAGCGGCTTTCTTCACCTCTTCGGCGCTGTAGGTATCTCCCTGTGAGTCGACCACACCGGGCTCCATCACGGTTACATAGAGCAAGCCTTCGCTGCCCACGGTCTCGGCCTTGAACTTGGCGGTGGCGCCAAAGCTGGCCAATTTGCCATTGGCGCTTTTGATGATTGCGCCTTTCATGTTGGCGGGCTTCACGTCGTCGAACAAAAGACTGATTAGATCCACGTCCACATTACGCAGCTCCGCCTTCACAATCCGGCGCCTTCCTTTTTTGAATAGTCCCATAAGACTCTCCTTTAGCTATTGCGGAGACTGCCAAACAGCCTCTCATCTTCGGTTTTCAGGATCTCGGTCAGGTTGCCGAACGCAAAATCGTCCGGACTCACATTCCAGCCAAATTCCCAGTTAAATTCTATTGCAAGCGTCATGGCGAGGCGCTTCTGCAGCGGCTTCACCACGAAGTTGTAAAACATTGTCATGTCAGACTTGCTGTCCCCTCCGAGCTGTCCGGGGATGAGCTGGCTCACTATCCGGGCCGGAACCCGGTGGTAGGCCAATATCCCCTCGCGGAGGTCTTTCTTCAGGCTGAGGAATCCACCTTCGCGATCTTGCTGACGCAGTGGCTCCAGGCGGATTTTTACGTCCCGGCTTTCGCTCTCGATCAGCACGGTGGAGTGGCTGCGTTCGTTGCCCTTCACTTCCCGCAGAGCCCGCTCGATCTCGGAGTAGGCATCGCTCATTACTTCGTTGCCACCCTCGTCGGTGATGGTGCCATCGCGCAGGGTACCACCCTCCACGATCATGAAATAATCTATCATCAGGCCGTTCTTGAAGTTGTTGTAATCAAAGGTCTTGATCTCGCCCAGAATCTCGATATTGATGGCGATAGGCAGGCAGGCCAAGCCCCAGGCATTGCTGCGGTGGGTGCTTTTTTTCATGTGGATGATGTCGGCATAGGGATAGTCTTGCCGCTTGTTGCTTTTCACCTGGATATAGTCCGGCTGGGAAAAGCCAAAGTCGTTGTATTTCTCCACGATCTGGACTTCGCCGGCCAGCATGCGCTCCAGCCCTACCCATTGTCCCTGGGCATTGCGCATCTTGATGAGGAAGCCATTTCCACAGGCCAGGTAAAACTTCATCATTTCGCTGATGACGGTGGTCTGGTCTTCACAGGCTGGAAATTCCGCTACCTCCATCCAGGCGTTCACCTTGGGGTTTTTGCACTCATAGGTCATTACCGTAGCCATGGTCAGCGCATCGATGCAGCCGGAGTGGTATTCGTCCAGATCCAGCATGTTGAGCAGCTTCGCCATACTGAAGGGCGCGGAGATAATCCGCTTCTGCTCCTGGGCTTTACTCACCAGGCGCTTGCCGGTCACGGGGATATTCGCCAGGTCTATCGGCTCTGTGGCGTAGTGCTTCGTCAGCAGCTCTCCGGCATTGCTAATGGCCACGTTACTATTGCCTATGCGTGAGATCCTCACGACCCCGCCCCTGTGCCGGCCTTCAGCAGTTCGATCCTGGCTATGCGCACCAGCCGGGCGCCATCTATCCGGGAAGTGTAATACTCCACCTTGGGTAGATCGCGGTTCATGCCGGCTATATAGTGGGTCCTAAAGTTTTCTTTCAATGTGTAGAGTGCCTGGTCAGGGTCATCTGCCTTTTGGGCGTTCACCACCAGGAACACAGTCCAGGCGATGTCCGTATCCACAAAGCGCCGGGAGGTGCCGTTCTTGCCGGTTTCACCATCCAGGATTACTATTGCTGCAGGCAGCTCCTTGGGGATATCGTCCTTGTTGAAAAGGACTGTTTTTGCTCCTGCAGAGATCAAAGCTTGTTTGATTGCTTCGCGTTCGTAGCTGAACTTTTCGCTGTTGGTCACAATGACACCTCTATGCTGCTCAATTGCTGATATATCCACTGTTCACGGTTCTTGATGATCTCTTCATAGACGTTGCGGGCAGCTATGCCCTCACGCTTGATTTTGCCCTGGATGGCGTAGGCCATCTGTTCGATGGTCAGCATCTTGCCGGTCTTCTTGTCTGTCCAATTCAGGTTCTTGCGCTCTACCCAGACCTTGAGCGGGGCGATGGGGGTCCAGCTTGGGACCTTGCCACCCAGCACAAAAGGCTCGTGCTTCACGTTGGAGCCGACTCTGAGAGTAATGCCGTCGCTCTGGAGCTGTACCAGGTAGCCGGCATTACTATAAAAGTCGCCTTTGTCATAGATCTTCTGGGCCATGATCTCTTTGCGGGCATCCGCATCTATCACGCTTCCGATCAGGTGCATCTTGCCCTCCAGGGCGTTAATGATCGCCCTGTAGATCTCGGCCATCAGTTCTTGGGTCATATCACGCCAGCCCGTATCAGCCGCGGAGGCCGGGGATTGAGGTCATCCAAAAGAGCCAATCCAGCGGGGCTGAGATATCCGTCCAGGACCCTTAGTGCACGCATCTGCAGACTGGCCTTGAAGGCTTCGATCTCGATGCCGGTGAGCAGCTCCGTGGCGCTCTGGTCTATGCCCACGGTCTTTACTATGCCTTCGCCCACAGTCTTCAGGTTGATGAATTCGGCGGTACTGTGCAGCAATAGAAAGCAGTAGGCAAAGCGGAACTTCGTCTGCAGATTGCTGTAGGGCACTGGCGCGGGAGTCGGCTCTGGGACATTGCCCTCAGCATCAGGAGTCCCGGGCTCTGCCTCTTCCATCTCGATGTCTGCGGTAGCGTCTGTATATGACTCAGAGGTGGTCAGCTTCTTCAGCTCCTCGAGCACCAGGGTGCTGTGCAGTTCGAAGATGGCGTTATCACTCATATCAGACGGCAGATTCAGCGTCTTCAGAGCATCACTGACGGAGACTGGAATCGCTTTAACCACGCAGACCAAAGCCCCAGGCTATCGCCCAATAGAAAAATGTGAAGGCCAGCATGCCACAAAACCAGGCTATCCAGGGGAAGATCCAGTTATAGGTTCTCCACCGGTATCTGCGCTGGTCTTTGCCGTTTCTATAGTGCTGCCAGCCAGACAGCCCCAGCAGGCCCACGATGTACAGCGGCCAGGCCAGGATGCTGATGAATAAAGAGAAAAGCCCCAGTCCGCCCGCTACGGCGTCGAGGATAGTCCATTTCAGGATGCGTGTGAGTTGTCTTGATTCTTTCATGTCATCTCCCGATAATTATGATGAGCCAATAGCCCAGGGAAAAAGCGGCATATCCTGCCAGCCAGTCCACTGTGCTATCCAGCCAGTTATATTGTTTGCGGAACCTCTTCATTTCGGCTTTGTAGGCCAGCTTGTAGGCAGCCTTCCACCGTTCATCTTTGGGCTCCAACATCTCGAGGTGTTGCCGGTCTGCGCTCTTTTCCCACCAGGCTTTCTTAGCCCGTTGATACTGGGCATTTTCCCAGCCCCAGAGTGCCATTGCCACGGCCATTGCAATGAACACGGCCAGAACTGGCACGCATAGCGCAACCAGGCCGAGATAGCCTATCAGCGCTCCGTATTTTGCATGCTTGTCGGTATTCGATAAAATCACTTTCATTCTTCACCTCGCTTTGATATGCCAAGCTTTGCCGCCCGCCGCTCAAGGTCAAATCCGCTTGCCCACTCCTGCCACAGTTTCATATCACTATCTCAGTCTGAGTCCGGCATTTCCAATGAAAAGGAGGGAAGGGAGTATGTGCGCCACTCACGCCGGTGGGATTGCCCTTGTCGTCATATTCTACCTGGCTTTCCTTTACCCAGGGGGCCAGGGCTTTTATGCGGTCCCGGCTCTCTTCCAGACCCTCGGCATTGACATCGATGTCCATGAGGTTATCACGGACTTCCAGTGCCACATCCAGAGGGTAAAGCTTGTTTTCGCTCACCAGGGCCCAACAGATCTCACTGGTGCGCTCATCCATGGGATTCACCAGCCGGTAGTACTGGGCTCCGGCCTTTTCATATCCGGAGAGGCGCCCCATTTCGCGCACCCTCAGAGCGGTGTGCTCGGCCAAACCCTGCCAGTAATGCTGGCCCTTGTCGCCGAGGTCGTTAAACTTTCCTTTCAGGGCATCAGCGAGCTCTTGCTTGGTGTGTCCCTGCTCGATGGCCTGGGTGAGAGTGTTTCTAAAATCATCAGAGATATCCGCGCCATAGTGCTGGCCTATCCAAAAGAGGTTCTGGCTCTGGAGCTGGCTGGCCAATTGCTGGTCCTGCACGCCCCACAGGCCAATGCTGATTTTGGCTTTCGCCTGAGTCCTCACGTCCTGGATGCCGAGGCGCAAGCTCCGCTCCACGTAAGCCTTCGTTTCGGCCCCTACCGCCATCATAAAGTCATTGCCCAGGTTCTGGTCGATGATATCCATCAGGGCATTCACATTGCGAGTTTCCAGGCGTTCATCTTTCGGCATATCGCTCAGCATCTGGATGGCCATATAGGCAGCCTCACGCAGTTCACGCTTCCAGGCATTATTCAGCACCCGGTAATATTCCAGCATCATGCGGTCAAAGGAGTTCATCGTCTCACCACTTCAGCTTCCGCACCCTTACCCGGTTGCGGCCAATGTTATATTCGTTGAAACGTTCCAGACAGCCAGCCAGGGCGTCACAGCCATCGATGTAGCCATCAGGATAGGTGAGGAACTGGCTGATGAGGGTAGGCGTATCCTGCCCCTCCGGAAAGAGCACTCCGGCGGTTTCAATGATCGTCTCGGTGCGCTCGATGCGCAGGTTCTTGTTTTCCCGGTTGTCTATTTTCTTGATCCTGTGGCTCATGGGAGGCAGCCCGTTATCTGCAGCCCAGCGATCGAAATCAGCCAGGATGCGCGCCTGCCCAAAGGTAGTCTCACAAGCTGCCCTGGCCTTCACCTTGTATAGCCGGTCCAGCTCTTGGTAGGCATCATAATAATATCTAAAAAACTTCGTATTGGAGGTCTGCCTGATCCACACGTGCATCACGTAGAACCTGGTGCCGTCATAGCCTATTGAGATCACGGCCTTGTAGCAGCCCTTCTCTCCCCAGGCGGGGTCTGCATACAGCCACACGCGCTTGATCTTGGGCGGCTCCGGAAGGCTGCGGTACTTCGTAAACCACTGGTTCTTGAAGATGTTTCCTTCGATTACAGGCTTCCCCAGCATCTCCCTCTGGTATCCTGTATTGCCGAATTTCAGCCGCAAGCTGGGCAGGGATTTAGTCGGGTACTGCTCTTCCCAGATCGATCTGCCCTTCTTATTTTCCAATGAGAAGCGCAGGATGGCTCTGTGTTGCGTTTTTAATACAGTTTGGTGTTCCAGGTTGAGGTCGGGTTTATCTGCCTTCAGATCGTCTTTAATGAGCTCCTGAAATTGGCAGATGGCATAATTCGGGTGCACCAGGTTCCCCAGCCAGATCACCCGGCCCGGCTCCGCTGGATCCAGCGCGCCGGCCAGCTCCTGGGTAATCTTCTCCATCTTGCGCCGGCCTATGGTCTGGTTGCCCATGTTCTCTTCTTTGTCGATGTCGTCACAGACGATCAGCCCCGGACGCTTCGCAGTCTTGGGGTTGATGGTTCCGCGGTGGCTCTGCTTGATGGATCTGGCCCTGATCCTGGTTTTGTTCTTCAGGTAAAAGTCCAGGTCGTTGGTATCCATCGGGGTCAGTTCCGGAAAGTCCAATGTGAGGCGTTTATTATTCACGAGTTCATGCAGGGTGAAGGCTGTGCGCTCCTGGGCCAGGTCACTATCGGCCGCCGTGTGGATCACATAGCGCTCACCCTTGATTATCCTCCAGATCGGATAGACCACACCCATGAGTACCGTTTTGCCGAGCCCACGAAAGCCCGTAATGGCGATGATGCCGACAGTCTTTTCCGTCTCATCGAACATGGTCTGGTGCGCTGGGCAAAAGGGTAAGCCAAAGATATGGGGAAAGTAGGTCATACTGAAAAAACTGAAAGCCTCCCAGCCCTCGCCGGTAGCCCTGGCCACACGCTCTTCACGCGCCCTGGGACTGTCCTGGCTAAAGGGCCGGACATGTGGCGTCTTGGCCGCAATCTCTTGGAGGGCTTTGTTTTGGCGCTGGATGAATTTAGTCAAGGGTTGCCTCGTTCATTATCGTATCCACCCTATCTTCCTCCCCGGTTTTAGCCAATTCTGCTAAAACAATAGATACCATCTCATCGTCTGTGGCATCGGCCTCCGCCTCGGCATAATCGAACTCTACAGACACATTCCCTTCATTGTCTGTGACTTCGTGGGCATCCCAGGTCACATATCTGAAACCTGAATAAGTGAAGCCCTTGATGGGTGTTGTGCATCCTGATCCTTTCACTGTATCCTCACTTAAATCTGTAATACTTATTGATTTTAATAATTTCAGCCACAAAGGGCAGATGACAGCTATACTTCTCTATCTGATCCATTAGGACACAGCTACCCGTAAATATCACATGTTTTTCGCCATCTATAATGACCTCCAGGGTAAGGCATTTCTCGCTGCCGCCACTGGAATATTTTGTCTTTCCAATTCGATATCCAGACACGACAAGCTCTTGGTTCAGAATGCTATCAATAGAAATCTTGTTTCCCTCAAGTGCTTGAGGTTCCTCAGCGAAATCGCCGAAGCGCTTCAGATTACCATTTTGCGAATTGGGTTCTTGCACTTCAACTCCTCGCTTGCTTCTATCATCTTGTCCTTTATGCCGTCAGTGATGTGCCGGCGCCTCAAATTCAACGTATTAGCATGGCACATCCACCCGTAATAGCTCACAAAACTGCTGAGCACTGCTTGTGCGCCCATGTTGCCCTTTAGGATCTCGCGCATCCTTCTTTTGAACCTTATGGCAATGGATTTTCTCAGCAATGTATAGCCAGGATAAAACCTGTATCCAAGAAAATCAATCCCGCGGTCAGCTATCGGGAATACCTGCCAATTATCTTTTACCTCGAGTTTCAGCTCTTCTTTGAGATATTTCTCTACATCCTTATGTAGTATGTGCAGACTGGGCTTGTCGGAAGCCAGGATCACCAGATCATCGGAATATCGGAAGTAGTGCTTAATCCCCTTTTCTTCTTTCAGCCAGTGATCGAAGCCGCTCAGATATAGATTGGCTAAGTGCTGAGAGAGATAGTTCCCAATCGGCACCCCGCTGTCTGTGCTTTCGATTATTCCATCCAATAGGCTCAGGGTTCGCGGGCACTTGATCAGCCGCCTTACTCTGCCTTCTAATATTTTGTGATCGATGCTCGGATAAAACTTCCGAATATCCATTTTCAAACAATACTTTATCTCTGGATTAAGTCTCAGTATACCCTGGATTTTCTTCGCACACTTATGGATGCCCCTGCCTGGAACGCAAGCATAGGTATCCGCAATCAGGTTGTTAACCAGGATTGGCAGGATCACCTGGAGGATGGCATGATGCACGATGCGATCAGGGTAATAGGGCAACTTATATATCTCTCTGAGCTTGGTGCCGCATTTGCGCTCGAATATCTCGTATTTCGATGTTTCATAGCTGCCATCAGAGAGTATCGTATGCAGCTCCGTAATCCTATCATTCAGAGTGCGATCCACGTACTGCACCTCTTTATACCAGGTCTTTCCTTTCCGTGCGCTCTGGTGCGCAAGATACAGATTGTCTATGTCCACTATTTTGTCGAAAAGATTACCGTATCGCTTCATCTGCTTATTTCCGCCCGGAGCCTTCGCTTGCGCTACCAGCACCCATGGGCTTGCTATTTATTTTGGCAAGGGCCAAGGTGATCGGAGACAGAGTTCGTGTCATAAATAAGCTAAGCTGCCTGCCGATATTCGTATTACGGTTACCGGAGCTGTTATTCGCATTCACGTAGAAAACGCCTGCATTTCCACTGTTATTCGAATTCCCGCCCACTGCAACTACCCGCAGTTCCGACCACCTGTATATTTGGAAATTTTTCATAAGCAGAGCCGCCCGCCGACATCCGCAGAACGGCTACCGGAGCTGCTACGCGCACGCACGCAGAAAACGCCCGCATAACTACCGGCAGACGAAAGCCCGCCCACCGCAACCACCCGCTTGCCCGCGCCCGACGTGTTGTAGTAGTAATCCGTGATCCCGGTGATCGTGCTTCCCCCGCTCGCTCTGGGATAGAACCCATCCAATCCTGCCACCTCATGTATCCTGGCAAAGGAGCCGCTGCCCGGAACGTTATCGGCTTCGCTATGGGCGATGAACTTCCTGTATGCGTCTGAAGGATTATCGTCCAAAAAGGCTCCCGGGCTGACATAGGCGTCTAATCGATTCACTGTGTCGAAATCCAAGACAATGCCATCCAGCCATTGCCAGATATGCCCGTATGGCGACTCAATGCCTCGGTAGCATGGAATCACATCGTCCCAATACAAATCATTGGCTCCATCGAAAATCGGCAACCCAGCACCTTCGCCGTAGATATCCTTCAGGGATACATTCCCGCTGCCATTGCCCAGACTCTCCGTCCCACCAGTGGGCACGATAGGCACGTATGTTGAGCTGCCACCCGATACCGATGCAGCCCAGCTTCCAGAGGCAAGATTGCTCAGGCCGCCAGCATTGTCGCCGGCCAGTGCTCCTTGCGAATTGAACGTCCCGTATTCTATTAGAAACAGCAATTGAATTGCGCTCCAGAGGCTCCAATCTGTTAGCCGCCAGGTAGAATCGTCTGTGTTCCCGTCTCTGTTTCTGGCTGCCTCCCGAAACTCCGCTCTGGTGCCTTGCGCTACAGGGAGTTTTCCCTTTACCGAAGCGAGCTTTGGGTTGGTTTGGTAACGTAGCTGTCGCTCATTTTCTGCTAAGCGCTGATGAACGGTGTTGGGATCACCCTCATAATCATAATAGTCCAGATAATTGTCGCCAAGCTGCAAAACGCCTTCGTATGCGCTCATATACCTGAACGGCACCTCAGTTTTTTCCCCTTCTATAATCTTGAAAAACGCTGGATGCACAGTATAGCCCGCTTTGGGGCTTGGCGATATCCACCACTCCATTGTGTCTGGACTGGAGTCTGAATATACCGCTCTCTGGAAAAACCTCGGGATTTCCACCATCACCTGACCGTCAGTGCCATCGAGCTTGGCGGCCGTGCCATCTGCCCTTTTCGTGGAATCAGTAGGGTGCAGGTAATACACAACGCTATTCTGCGGCTTGGCTGGGTCAGCTATAGTGTCCTTCATCACGCATCTGCGCATCCGATTCTGCACCGTGCACTTCGCGGCAATTTCGGGATTCCAGGCCAACGCTCCGCTGGCATTGTTGTACTCCTCCAGAGCCCCCAGGCGATCATATCGCCCAGCCCCGGCAGTAGGAGGCTGATTAAAATTAAAGCGAAGGCCGTAGGGCTCCGCCCCCAATATGTTCGCATTCCCCAACCTCTGCCTAAGCTCCAGTCTCATCTCTAAAACCCGTAAACCACCAGCACCATCGTGCTGCCAGCCGCTATTGTGATCTTCGTGAAATGGCTGATATATGTCCACCCGTCCGGACACACCCCATTCAGCTGGCTCAGGTTCACGCCCACGCCATTGATTTCATAGCTTGTCGCATCATCCGGGAAGGCAGCCCCAAAGATGCTGATCCCCCCAAATGTCCCCACCAAAGCCGTTCCTGCTCCGCAGACCTGGCCATTATCCGGCATGCTCTGTATGGTTTTCTTTGCTACACTTCTTTTTGCTTTTGCTTGTGCCATTTTATTGCTCTCCTTCTTTTTTCTTGCGTGAAGACTTCGGTGGGATCTGCCCATTATTGATCCAGTTCAATTCCACCTTCGTCATATAGGCATCTATTTTATGGTCGATGAGTTGTTCGATTTTATCAAACCTTTCATCTATCTGTGTGTGAATAGCTTCGATGGTCGAGCTCTGGCATTTCACGCAGTTTTCGCGAATCGCCCCGACTTCCTTTTTCAAGGTCTGAATGTCCGCCCAAGCTGTTTTGAAGAGCCAGGCCATCACTCCCGCATAGAGCCCGAAGAGCGCGAAAAATGTCTTGATCGCATCAGGAGTCATCTTGCCCCCCATATTCGATAAAATGCCCGGCGGCAAGGCACACCGCCGGGCTGTCTGGAGGTACATGTCGGGGTACTATAATGTAATTTCATCCGTTCCTCACACGCAAATATTCGGCCAGCTCCATCACGATCGCCTGAAAGGACTTCAGCAGAGCAGTGTGCTCTTTTTCGATCATGAAGTCAGTGGCTTGGTCTAAAAATTTCACTATGTAATTACACAGCTCTTTGGCGGGTTCTTCCCGTTTCTGCTCTTGCCGGATCAGGGACACCAGGCTTTGCAGCGCCGTGTCTGCAGGGCTCTCTGCATAGGCTTTTAGCGCCGTGATCAGGGCCTTGCGCCGGGCTATGGAGATATCGCGGTCCAGCTTACGCTCTTCGCTCTCCAGCTTGTCCCATTTGCCAGCCTTGATCCACCTTGCGACTGTGATTGGACTACAGCCCACGGTGCTCGCGAGCTCCTTCGGGCAGGTTTTGCCGCCGATAAACAGCTCAAAGGCTGTCTCTTTTTTCTCTCTGAATGCTTTGCTATTAGCCATGTACCCAGTTTCGCCACCCCGCCCAATCCGGTCAAACCCACCTGCCCACTCCTGCCACAGTATCGTTTGGGCAAAAGAAAAGCCCCGGCCGAAACCGGGGCTTAGTTTGTGC
>Ga0265294_10003191_pt1 | contig 21124 bp, 19 predicted proteins | sample MunlanPumphouse3_FD_192504 | JGI IMG/M metagenome (GOLD analysis project Ga0265294, IMG submission 192504) | Groundwater microbial communities from a municipal landfill in Southern Ontario, Canada - Pumphouse #3 | ecosystem: Environmental > Aquatic > Deep subsurface > Groundwater | place...
TGCCAGGCAGACGATCTGGGCGTGGTAGTCGTTGAAGAGTTCCCCGTCAGGAGCAAGATTGTCAGCGAAGAGGTGCTGCATCCGGTCGTAAGACGCCCCCTCGGGGAGGAGGCCGTAGCGCGAGAATATCCGCCGGGTGTAGGCATCGACGACGAAGACCGGCTTACCGCAGGCATACAGGAGGATGGTGTCCACCGTCTCCTTCCCGAGGCCCCGGAGAGCGAGCAGGCGCTCACGCAGGGCGCCGGTCTCGATGGCCGCCATCACCACCGGGTCGGCCTGGTACTCCGCAACGTAGACCCGGGCAAACCCCCGGATCCGCTCCGCTTTCTGGTTGTAGAACCGGGACGGGATTATCAGGAGAGCGATATCTTCGGTCTCTGCCGCAGCGAGGTGGCCCGGATCGAGCATCCCGGCGCTTTTCAGGTTTTCTACGGCCTGCGCCGCGTTCGTCCAGGAGACGTTCTGGGTGAGGATGGCGCCGACCATCGTCTCGAACGCCGTCTCCGCCGGCCACCAGTGCTGGTGGCCGAAGGCATCCCGGAGGGCGCCGTAGATATCGAGCAGGTCGGCGGTGAGGGGCGTCGTCACCGGCGCCACCATGCCTTCGCGGCGATCGGCATCTGCCAGTCCGTCCCGAAGGCCCGGCCGGTCACCCTGAGCCCGGGGGCGGCCTGCCGGCGCTTGAACTCCGCCTGTCCGACCATCCGGAGGACCTCCCGGACGGTCTCTTCGGGGTACCCGGCGGCGACGATCTCGTCTGGCCCCTCGAAGCAGTCGATGTGGCGGTGGAGGATAGCGTCGAGGAGGTCGTAGGGAGGAAGGGTCTCCTGGTCGGTCTGGTCGGGCCGGAGCTCGGCAGAGGGGGGCTTTTCGAGCACCCGGTCGGGGATGACGGGCCCCTTCGCGTTCAGCCGCCGGGCAATCCTGTAGACCATCCCTTTCGGGACGTCGGCTATCACCGCAAGTCCTCCTGCCATATCCCCGTAGAGGGTGGAGTAGCCGACTGCGCCCTCCGACTTGTTCCCGGTGGAGAGAAGCAGGGAGTTGAACTTGTTTGCAAGAGCCATCAGGACCGTCGCCCGGATCCGGGCCTGCAGGTTCTCCTCGGTGGTGTCGGGGGGCCTATCGGCAAAGACCCCTGCGAGGGCCTCGTCGAACGCCTCCATCATCGGGGATATCGGGAGGCAGTGTGTCCTGATCCCGAGGTTCCCTGCAAGATCCCGGGCGTCTTCGATGCTCTCGGCCGAGGTGTAGGGGGAGGGGAGGAGTACCCCGACGACGTTCTCCGGCCCGAGCGCTCGGACGGCGACTGCGGCCACGAACGATGAGTCGATCCCGCCGGAGAGGCCGAGGAGGGCCGATCTAAAACCGCACTTTCTGGCGTAGTCGCGGGTGCCGAGGACCAGTGCCCGCCAGGTCTCAGACTCAGGGCTCTGGTCGTCGGGAGCGACTGCCTGCGGGACGGGGCGTGCGATATCGACGGTCAGGACGTCCTCGGCAAAGGCCGCCCCGCGGGCGATGAGAGTCCCGTCCGCGGAAAAAACGGAACTTCGACCGTCGAAGATCAGGTCGTCGTTTCCGCCGACGAGGTTCGCCCGGGCGATTGCGGCCCGGTGGTCCCGTGCTATCCGGGAGAGCGCCTCCTCCCGGAGGCACCGTACGCCTGCGGCAAATGGTGATGCGGTGAGGTTCACGATCACCTCCGGCGCCGGTCGGGCGCACCGGATCTCCTCGCCGATCGAGACCCCGACTGTCATCGCGCCGAGGCGAAGGATCCCGGGGCTCCCGGCCGCCGGCTCGAAGTAGCGGTCTTCGTCGAGGACGCCTGAAGAGAGCCGGGGCTTCCGGAACGTCTCCCCGACCACCCCGTCCCTGAGGAGGGCAGCGGCGTTGAAGGCCGGTCGGCCGGTGCCGGAGAGGTTTGGCGCGGCAAACCCGACGAGCACCGGCGGTGCATCGACGAGGTCGGCCGCCAGATCTTCCAGGACGGTGAGACCCCGCTCTATGAACCCTTTCTCAAGGAGCAGGTCCCGGCAGGGGCAGCCGGGCAGCGAGAGTTCTGGGGCTACAATCAGGTCGGGCCGGTCACGAGCTGCCACCTCGACGCCTGCCACTATCCGCTCGGCATTGCCGGTAAGGTCGCCGACGACCGGGTTCACCTGGAGGAGTGAGATCTTCATGATATTCCCCGGGGTATTCTGATCTATATTGGCAAAACAGAGGGCATATGCCTTTGCATATCTCCCCTCCGGGAAGGGAGGGGGCTGCCGGAACTTCGCTCAAGCTGGGAAGATCCTGCCGGCAGTGGGGCGGCAACGCCCCTTTACGCCTTCGAACTCAAAAAGTCTTTTTCGAGATCGGGCGCTGGTACGGTGATGCAAGCGGTCCAAAACCTCGTGTTCACCCTCGGCGAGATGGAAGGCCCCCTGCATCCTTCGCCGCGGCTCAGTCGTCGTAGATTACCGGGACGTCTGCATCGTCGTCGATGTCGTCGGAGAACGGGACATCGACGACAATCGCGCCATCCTCAAGGATATCACCGATCTCGATGTATACCCCTGCAGGGAACTCTCGCTCTTCTGTTCTACCGTCAGAACGTTTGACATACGCCCACATGCTGTGCCTCCATGAATCCATCTTTCCAGGGCCCCCGCTGGACCGGACCCGGGCAGAGCCCGGGATCCCGTGCATCCTCGGGAGCATGCTCCTATTCCAGTATCAGATGATAGTCAAATAAAGATTTTCCGGTGCAAAATCTGTAAGATACCCTGGATATTCCGATTTCTGGGGCACTTTGTGCAGAAGCGCGAGATGGCCCGGGGAAGGTTACCCGAACGCGATATCCGCCCCGGGGAAGACCGGGCCCCACCCGCCGCTGCCCGGACGATCTACAGTCACCTATATCATGACAGCGGTCAGGAGTGCATACATGCGTATCGGGATCCTCTCCGACACACACGACAACCTGAAGATGGTGGATACGGCTGTAGGGCAGTTGAACCGGGAACGGGTGGACCTGGTGCTCCATGCCGGTGACTATGTCTCGCCGTTCGTGGTTCCCCGGCTTGCAAACCTGCAGTCACCCATGATCGGGGTTCTTGGGAACAACGACGGCGATCATCATCTCCTCTCGGCACGATTCGCTGAATATGAACACCTCAGCCTCCGGGGGAGATTTTCCGCCGTCACCGTTGGCGGCATGACGATCGGCCTGCTCCACGGCGATGATCGTGAACTCCTGCAGGCGCTGATCGGGCGCAAGGCCTTCGATGTCGTGGTCCACGGCCATACCCATCAGGCGGGTGTCCGGACGCCCTGTGGGGCCGTGGTCGTCAACCCCGGCGAGGCCTGCGGTTACCTGACCGGTCGGCCGACCATCGCGGTCCTGGATACAGTGACCCGGGATGTGGAACTGCTCTCCCTCTGACCCGATACGAAGTAGAAAAAAAGTGTGGTGCGGGTTATACCGCGCCAGTGGGCTCTTTGCCGAACTCTCTCCCGAGATCCCAGGCCGGAGTGCCGGCACTTCCAAGATCTGCCCTGAGGGTCGCCTCAGAGAGATCGATGGATGCCGGGACGTCGAAGTAGAGGTAGCCTTTTTGCGACTCATGCCGCTCAAGTGTCTTTTTCTCGAACGAATCCCCGAATAAGGTGAGCGACGGAACTTCCAGGGGCGTAAACGCCGTCTCCTGGTAGTCAAGAACGAACGCATCCCGCCCGGGACTCTCGACGGCGTACAGGCCGGAGTCCCCCTTGTGCCCGAGGTTTGTCGACTTGACGGCGACGAGGAGGAACGTGCGTCCTTCGCCCGCCTCTGCCTGCACTGTCGATGCATTGGCCGGAGCCTCCTGGTATGCTGCTACGGTCCGGGTAGATTCCGCGCGTAGCGAGACCATATTCTCACCTGACGGGTCGTCGTAGGTGTAACGCTCCCCGAAGGGCAGCACCTCCGGCGCCGGTGCGTCTGAAACCGGGCCGGTCCCGGCCGGAACGACAGGCGCTTCCAGGGACCGGGTGGGGACGGCCTGCTCGTTCACAGGTACGCCGGTACTGGCCGGCTGCATCGTGGTGCTCTGCTGGCTGACCCTCTCCAGGCTCTCCGACGCTATGGAGAGATCCCTGAAGGCCGTCGGGACTCCATCTCCGCCGGCATCGATCGGGTCGAGAAGCGTCTTACTTGCCGCGGAGTAGGCGCCGAGCGATCTCACGAACTCATCCTTGACCGGCTGCTGTTCTGGGGAGACCTGGAACGGCTGCACCTCGACGAGCATCCTGACGGAGAGTGCATGCAGGTCGTCTGCCGCAATAGCGGCGGCATCTGCGTCCTGCAGGTAGAGGGCATGGGCATGCTCCATCGAGAGTCGCATCAGGCGTACGCCGGCGGTGTCGATCAGCCCTGCCAGCCGTTCATCGTCGTAACCGCCGGTCCTGTAGGAAGGTGGGTCGACCGCAGGAACTGGAGTGACGGGCCGGGTGGTGTTATTCGTCTCGGCAGGCATCACCCGCTCTTCATCGGAGCCGGCGAGGGCCCCGAAGATCCCGGTCAGGGGAGTACCCGAGGTGTTCTCCTCCTCCAGGGGTGCCGGAACCGTAACCGGGAGCTCTTCCTCGCCCGGGAGTGTCGGGATCGCATCAGGGGCATCTCCATCGTTCAGGAACGCTGAGATGTCGAATGACGCCGATTCATTCTCCGTTACCAGAAGCTCGTAGAAGGAGAACGGTATCAGTTTCCCCGACTCCAGCGCCGTGAGCCCCTGGCCTGAGCCGGCAACGACCGGCGCAGAGAGGAGGAATCCCACGCAGACGGCGATTCCAATGAAAATGAGAGCGTGCTCATGGTGCTTCCTCATGTGTAATTTTCTCTCAGTAGTAATATATAATTATTATTATATTGCCTGATGTTGAAAAAGCCCCTTTTAACAAAACAATTTTCTATATCAGCGGAGATCTACCCGCTTCCGGGTGGTGTGTCGGGCGCAGAACTACTGATCCGGGAGGAGGGCAGGAGCAGTTGATGGCAGAGACCCTGACCCGGGTCACCCTCGGTTGAGACCGGATCCGGGGGCGATGCTGCCCGGCGGCCCGGTGACTGAATCGAATAGCCCGGTAATCGGACCTTTACCGTAAAGGTGTTCTCGTTTTCCGGGAATGTGGCGCACTCTCCAGTGGAAACTTATATGTACTCTCAAGAGTTACCGGGAATACGAGGATGCCTGATGGAGATCGTGAAGATTCCAAATATGAGTAAAGACGAGTACGACCAGCTCATCGCAGAAGGTTTTATCAGCCGCATCGCGTTCCAGGGGAGTAAGTACCCGTATATCGCCCCGTTCCTGTATGTCTTCGATGGAAAGTTTCTCTACTTCCTGGCAACCAAATACGGCAGGAAGAACGACCTCTTTCGGCAGCACCCGTACGTTTCTGTCGAGATCGAGAAATATTCCAGCGACCTCTCCTGCTACACCTTCGTGACCATGCAGGGCTACCTGGTCCAACTTGAGGACGCGATCGAGAAGAAGATCGTGAGAGAGAAGTTCGTGGAGATGATACGGGCGCACAACCTCTCCCAGAATATCCTTGCGGCGCTCGGTCACAAACCCGAAGATCCGCTTGAGGCGATCGCCTCCGAGGAGCGCTCGAACATCTGGAAACTCACCGGCGTGACCGATATCGTCGCCCTGAAGAACCTCTGACCTCTTTTTTGCCGGAAATAGTCCGGGTGCAGAACACTTATTGGCTGCGAGGAGAAGGGACGGCTATGGCTCCCGGATGCCGCCTCGCGATCGCCGTTCTTCTCGCCGCCCTCCTCGCCGCGACGCCTGCCCTCGCTCACGTCCCCCTCTTTGCCGAGGACGGTTCCTCGCCGGAGTCGGCGTTCGTCATTGAGGACCCTGCGAAGTCATGGGTGGTCTATGATGGGCTGCCGGATGGCCCCGCCGTCCGGTACTACCGGTTCCGGATGGAGGAAGGGGAGCGGATATACGCGACGCTCCGGGTCCCGCGTGCGGGCGGGTTCGTGCCCGGCATGGTACTTGCGGGGCCGGGTATCCAGAGCCAGGGTACGGTCCCGGGGTATGTCGGCGTCCCGGAGGGCGACGGCGCGATGGCAGTGCCGGGAGAACTTCCCGAACGGCCGGAGTACGAGCCGTTCGCGCCGTCGAAACTCTACCCGCTGGCCCGGGTGGATATGCCAGCGCCAGCGGCCGGCGACTACACCCTCGCGATCTACACGTCGGAAGAGGGAGGAAATTATGCTCTCGCGCTCGGCTTCGTCGAGTCCTACACGCTCGGAGAATGGGTCAGGGTCCCTATCGACGTCGTCGCCATCCACCGTCACGAGGGGCAGCCTCTCCTCCTGATCTTCGCACCGATGATCGCCGTCCTCGCCATAGGGACGGTCCTGCTGCTCCGGGCCCTCTCCCTCTTCGCGCTCGCCGGGGCGACTGCAGGTCTCCTCTTCATCGGGAGCGGCGCCATGACCCTTATGCAGATGGCTATCGCGGCTGTGGGAACGGACCCCGGAGCCGCTATCCTCCCGACCCTGGTCTTCGCGCTCATCGCCATTCTCCTCGGGGTCCTGGCGCTCCGGGTGGCCTTCCGGAAGAAGGTTGGAACCGGGGAGCGGCTTGTCATGGTGGTGCTCGGCGCTCTCGCCCTCGTTACCTGGGCGGGGCTCGTGATTGGTCCTGTGCTCGCCTTCATCGCCGCCATCGTGCCGGTACGCCACCGGAGACCGCCGTAAGTCACTCCTGGAGCGGCTCGAGCATCGTCTGCGCTGCATCCAGCAGGGTGCCGAGGCCTTCCGGTGTCGCGATCCCCTTCTCCATCCAGCGGATGATGCCGCGCTCGTCCAGGAGGTAGATGTAGGCGAGCGACGTCTCGTCGATCCCGTAGGCCCGCCGGCACCGCTCGATGTCGCCGGGTACGGTCAGCACCAGGTTGTAGTTCTCGGGAGAGACGCCGCCCCGCAACCCCTGGTGGATGCGATCGGCAAGAGATCTGCCGATGAGGCTGTCGCCGACCACCGTCACGAGGTAGGTCGTCACCCGTGGGGTTCCAGTGAACGCCCCGGTGAAAGGCCCGCTCCACGACTCTGCCGCCGGCAGGCCTGGCTCAAGGAAGACGAGGACGACGAGCGAGGCGTCGCCTTTCGCATCGTCGGGAAGGGTGACGACCCTGCCGGAGAGGGACGCGGCCATAAGGGTGGGGAACGTCCTGCCGAGGGCCGCGGGCACCGGCTCGGTGGTTGCTGTCGTTCTGTTCATGCCCGCCAGTAGACCGTGCCCCACATAAAGCCTCTCACAGGAGGCTTGCGCCCGCAGATATCGGGGAGCAAGACCTGTGGGAGCGTTGCGTCAAGCACTATAACCTTGAATCACAACAGTTGACGTAAGGGAGCAGAACCGTGGCCACGATCCGTATCGAGGAAGGATGGGAGAAACTCATCGCGGCGCTCTTGCGAGCCGATGCGCCTGAGCGCGTCTACGTCGTCGGGGCGACGGACAGCGGGAAGACGACACTCTGCCGTTACATCGTCGACGAGATGGTATCGCGCACGAGGACGGCATACGTCGACTGCGACACCGGGCAGTCACGGATCGGCCCACCGACGACCGAGGGGATGCTCCTCTACCCCGGCCTGGCGGAGCCGCCTGGCCACCCCTATATCCGGTTCGTCGGTTCGACGTCCCCGGGCGGTCACTTCATCCAGACGCTGACGGGAGCAAAGCGTCTCGTCGAGAAGGCCACCGAACTCGGTGCAGGCGTGACCGTCATTGACTCGCCCGGGCTTGTCTCCGGCGGGGTGGGCGCCGAGTTCCAGTTCCAGATGATCGACCTGCTCCTTCCTACCCGGCTCGTCGCCCTCCAGCGCGGGCGTGAACTGGAACGGCTGCTCGCGAACTTTACCCGGCACCCGACGATGACAATCCACCGTACCCCCATATCGTCTGCGGCCGTCGCCCGGCCCGCAGCCGGTCGGCGGCGGTACCGCGAAGAGTGTTTTAGAGCCTACTTTGCCGACGCGCAGGTCCGGGAGGTCCCGCTCCGGGGTCTCGGGCTCCAGGGTCGGGTGCCTGACCCGAGGAATCCCCGCGGGGTCGCCCGAAGGCTGGTCTCCTTCAACGACCCCGAGAGCTTCACCCTCGCCCTCGGGATCGTCGAAGAACTGCGTCACGGGGGGCGCGTGCTCGAGGTCGTTGCTCCCTCTCTCGACCCGGCCGCCATCGCGTCGGTCAGGTTCGGCTCAATCCGCCTGGACCTCGCGGCAGAGCCGGGGCATATGGAGTCCTTTCGCCCCTGACCGCCCCGCTCTAGGCCGGGAGGAGCGAGAAGAAGAGCACGTAGACCGCTGTCTGGGCGATGGTGAGCGGGACGCCGATCCGGGCAAACTCCCAGAACGTCAGCGTCTCTCCCTCTCTCTCCGCGCACTGGATGATGATGACGTTGCTTGCCGCCCCGAGGATCAGCATGTTCCCGGCGATGGTACTCCCGGCTGCAAGTGCCATCATCCCGGCTGTGGCGACCCCGAGGTGTTCGAGGACCGGGAGAGCGAGGGCGACGAAGGGGACGTTCGAGACGAACTGCGAGACGACGACGCCCATCACGAGGATGACCGGGACGGCGGCGAGGTCGAGCGAACTCTCTTCGATGAGCGGTTGGAAGAACCCCGACTGCCAGACGCTCGCCATCAGGATGAAGAGGCCGACGAAGAACGCCAGTGTCGGCCAGTCGATCCGCCGCAGGAGCTCGAACCGCCGCCTGCTCCCGGCGAGGACGGGTATGGCCGCGACGGCCGCGATCCAGGTCAGCTCGAACTCGAAGGCCGGGAAGAGCATCGTCGCGACGACCTTTGCAGCGATCAGGAGGACGAGCAGGATGAGCGAGAGGCGGGAGAGCGCTGCGAGGGCAGGATCACAGATCTTTTCCTCGGTGTGGACCAGCGGGGTCGCGTGGAACTCGCCCGGGAAGGCTCTCGTGAGGAAGACATAAGCGAGCAGGAGCGAGATCGCCGTCGGGACGGCGAGGTAGAGAGGGAACGTGACGAAGGGGTTCGGGACACCGCCCGAGAGTGCGACGAGCAGGTTCTGTGGGTTCCCGATAGGGCTCACCACGCTTCCCGTCGTGATGGCGAACGCGAGCGCGAGAAGCAGGAGTTTTGAAGAGATGCCGTGCCGCCGGGCGAAGTAGAGCATCAGCGGGGTGCCGATGATCGCGAGCGTATCGTTCATCAGGAGCGCCGAGAAGAGACCGCCGCCGACGAGAATGAGGACGATCAGGTGCCGGACAGACTCTGCCCGGGAGAAGAGCTGGTGGGAGAGGTGGTAGAGGTAGCCGCTCTCTGCAAGCGCCTCACCGATCACGAACATGAAGAAGAGGAAGAGCATCACGTCGAGATTGATGGACGCGAGCGCATCCGCCGGCGTGATCGCTCCCGTCACCAGAACGGCGGCTGCCCCAAGGAGCATCACCTGCCATATGCGGAAGTTGACGTTCCCGATCTTCCGGACCGCGATCAGGAGAAAGACGATGATGAGGACGACAATCGGGATGATGGTGCTCATGGTATCGCGGGCACGGGAGCGTGCGTGTATCGATTGTTCGCCGTCCGCTCGAAAAAAGGGATCACCCGGGGCCGCGTTCGCCCCTCAGGTCTCCTGGCCGACGGTATAGTTTATGACGCTCTCGCAGATATCCCCGGAGTATTCCCCGATACGCCGGATACTGTCTGCAATCTGCCCTGTGGAGATCGCCGTCGCCGCTTCGAACTGGAGCACACGGGTGCTGATCTCCCGGACCTTCTCCTCGAGGTCGCTCACCCTCTGGAGCGTTGTATTTGCCTTCTTGATATCGCTCGAATGAAACGCTTCCATACTCCACGCGAAGATCTCCAGGGCAAGCGCACTCGCCTCATCCATGAGGTCGAGCGTCGCCGCCTCGACCTCGCGGTCGATCAGGGCGAGTGCGTTATGGGCAACCCGGGTGGCATGATCGGCTATCCGTTCGATGATCCTGCTGACTCGGAAGTAGTACGCCGCCTGGTTTACCGGGATATCCATCCGCCGCGAGAGCGCGGCGTCGATCCCGATGAGGTTGTCCTGCCGCGCGATGAGCCAGTGCAGCCGGTCCACCTCCGTGTCCCGTATGATGACGTCCCGGGCAAGGTCTGTGTCGTGCGTTCGTAAGGCTGCCATCGCGTCCTGCTGCATGCCCCGTGCCAGCACATGCATCCGTTTGACGGTGTTCTCAAACGGCATCTCTGCGGGGTTGAGGAGATCCTTGACAGTTATCGAGGAGTCTGTCTCGCCGACCACCTCCTGGCCGATCGCCATCTGCGTGAACTCCCTGACCAGTTGCAGGACAAACGGCGGCATCCTTCCCTTCGATTCGAGGCGAATGGCCGTGAACCCGGCGACATACGCCCCGATGAGGAGGCGGAGCAGGTAGGGCCGGTCCGTCGTGGCATTGACCTCAAAGACCCTGGTCCGGTAGGTCGTCTCTCCGCTGATCTTCGGCGTGATCAGGAGCGAACCGTCAGGTTGTACGATCAGCCCGACAGGATCGTTCTTCTGTATGTTCGCGGACCTGATCCACTGTTTCGGTAGGGATACGATGTACGAAGAGCCCCCGGTGATCTGGACTTTTCTGATCTCCATGGATTATACGGTGTTGGTGCCGGGAAGGTATATGCATTCTGTATAGTATATATGGTGCCGAATTTTATCATGCATCTATATGCCTGTATAGAGCCCTTCGAGAACGCCTACCTGCCCGATACACCCACGGGGTAAGCACTGGCCTGGCTGAGGGATGGCAGTCGACAGCCGGCCCGGGAAGAACCGCGCCCGGAGCAATGAAACCCGGTCTGGTAACCATGCACAGAAGAGACGATCCCGTTACTGTAACGACTCGCGAGGGAACGTGAAGCGACGTTGTGCCGCTGCTACATCCACATGAGCCACGAGATCCCGATGAGCAGGGTGAGGAGGATCGCGGTTGTTATGATCGGCCATACCCGGTACCGCCGTGCAGCGGCCTTTTCCCGGGGTGCCCGGGGTTCTATCTTCAGCAGGACGACGGCGATGAGTGCGCCTGCTATCAGCCCGACGATCTGCCCGGCAACCAGCAGCGCAGTAGTGATCAGGCTCATGGGCTGGAGCACCAGGACGAGGCCGGCCACCACCGTTGGCGGGATGATGGCGGCAGCGATGGCGACACCGGCGATCACCTCCGAAGTGCCCCGGTTGAACGCCACCACCGCCGCGAATCCGAGGAGCACCGCCATCAGCGTGTAGATGGGGTTCACCACGAGGCGCGTGGTGATCTCGTCGGTCAATCCGAGCGGTATGACGATATTGATGAGAAAGGTGGCGATTGCAGAGAGGACGAAGACACCCAGGAGCAGCGCCGCCAGTACGCCGAGGCAACGCAGGGCGTTCTCGATCCTGCCGAGAGCGGCATAGACGGAGAACCCGTAGATCGGGCCCATGATCGGGGAGAGAAGCATCGCCCCGATGATGATCGTCTGGTTGTCGAGGAGCAGGCCGGAGAGGGCTACCAGTCCGGCGATGGACGTCAACGACAATTTTTCGAGATCCAGGGTTCCATAACCCTTAACTGTGTCAAGCAGTTTCTCGACCGGCGTCTTCTCTTCCTTCTTCTCGACCTTCTTCTCGGCACGTTTCAGGAGCGACGAGATGACGAACTCCGGTGTCGAGACCTCGATCATGTTCTCGTTGTACCGCAGGTCCAGCACGCCCTGGATCTTCTCGATCAGGTCGTCGAGGCTCTCGTCCGGCGTGTAGATAGTGATCTCGTAGACGTCCTGTACGAGCGATATCGTGTAGTGAAGGCCTTCGAGGGTCTCCTCTACCTGTTTGTGCCCGTCTTCCCGGACGTGTACAACGATCTTCTTCATGTTTTGCCGGCTTGCATATTCCTCGAGAGCGCGAATTCCTGATCGGGCACTGCCCGGCTATCCGGTTGATCCTCGCATCGACGACTCTGTTGCTCCCGATGTGCTCCTTCCCCTGCCACTCACGTGTTTTTGCCTGGATGTTCACCAGGCAGCGTCACGAAAGCAGTAGTTCGCGGCAGTGCAGGTGTTCCGGGATGGAAATGTCGGTACGGCCGGTTTCTTTCTGCCATCTGTGGTGGGTCCTTCGTTCACGGGCACGATCCGGCAACGGCGCTATCTACGGAGATCTAGTGGCTGCAGATGAATTTAAGGTTTCGCGAGCGTGCGGGAGATGAAGTAATCCGGTATAGGTTCGCCCTCGTTCGAGACAGGGCGAACCGCTACGCTGGGAGAGATAGGCGAACGGTGCCATCCATCGATGGACATACCTCGCGGCTGCGGGAATCCCGGAAGAAATGTGGATTAGAGAGAAGAGGACGCACGAAAAGACGACGTCAAGGGGGGAAGTGTCTTGTGTGGATCCAGATCTCTCTAGGGCTATTTAGTCCACGGTAATATATAATAATTTCTGTTTCTTCAAATGTAGAAAATAAAGGTTACGGGCGGTTGCCCGGGCGCTTACGGACTACCGTGCAGGAACCGCCTCTCTTTTCGCCTCTCGTGGTTCTGGCCCCTCTACGACCGGGTTCTCCGGATGCGTGACCCATTCGGTGAACGATCCCTCGTAGAGCCGGACGTCCGGGTAGCGGTAGAGCCACTTCAAGAGGACAAACTCGTTCGTGGCCTCCCGGCCGGTCCCGCATGAGCAGATGACGGTCCTGCTCCGGTCGACACCGTGATCTTCCAGGATCATATCGAGTTCGTCGTTCGACTTGAGCAGCGCCGGGTTCGCATCGTCCATCAGGCTCCTCCAGGGCAGGTTTACGGCGCCGGGAATATGCCCGGGTCTTCGCCAGGGTCCCTGCCCCTGGTACATCTTTGCCGGGCGTGCATCGAGCAGGACCACATCGTCGTTGTCCTTGGTCTGCACGAACTCCTCGTACCCGATGGCGTAGTCGTCGCGAGCCTGGACCGTGAAACCGGATGGCTCGACCGTTGGGTACTCCTGTGAGAGTTCCCGCCCTTCGCTCTTCCACTGGTCAAGCCCTCCGTCGAGGAGGTAGACGGTATTATGACCGTACTTTGCCAGGGTATAGGCCATCATCGTCTGCCCGAGCCCGTCACCCCATCCGGAGAATGCTCCTTTTCCCGTATAAACAACGACCGGAGAGTCAGCCTCGATGCCCGCGCGCTGAAACGACTCCTGAAGGCACCCGATGGGGCTGTATGGCGTCGGGAAGCCGCGATTTGAGACCCGCAGGACTCCTTCGGTCAGGTAGACGGCACCCGGGATGTGCTCCTGGATGTAGTCATGCACGTTTGGCTGGACGTCGATGATCGTCAGGTCGGTATCGTGCAGGTGGTCAGCAAGCCAGTCCGCGTTCACCCGCTTGACCTTCCCGTCGCCGGGGGGGTACGGGAGATTCTCCCGGTCGCTTGAGGTCTGCAGACGCTCCATGCCGCCGGGGATAACTATCTTCTCTTCCATTTCCATCACCTCATCCCTCTCACTGGGGGCAGTGGGTTCGGCCGCAATGCGGGCGTGAGATCACATATATCTTCTGCTGGGTAGGGCTGGATGGACGGGGTGCGATCGGCGAAAAGGCGCGGGGGACCTCCGTGCCCCTTACTCCTCGGTGTTCTCCGGGCCGATCTCGACGCTCTCACCGGGTGAGAGGAGCCTGACCTGGATCGCCGTCGTCCGCTCGAGGGCCTGCTTGAAGTTCTCCAGGTCCTGGCAGATGGCCGGGAACGTGTCGTAGTGCATCGGGACCACCAGCCGCGCCCCGGTGTACCGGGCTGCGATCATCGCCTCGTCGGGCCCCATCGTGAAACGCCCGCCGACAGGGAGGAGCGCCACGTCCGGTCGGTAGAGGTCCCTGATGAGCTGCATATCGGAGAAGAGCGCCGTGTCACCGGCATGGTAGACGCTGGTGCCGTCCATCGCGATGACGAACCCCGCGGCGGAACCGCCGTAAAAACCTATCCCCTCGTCCTCCAGCCAGGAAGAGTGAAGAGCCGGCGTCATCGTGAACCGGACGCCGTCGACAGTGATGCTGCCGCCGATGTTCATCGGTTCGGCAGGAACCCCCTTTGTTTGGAGGTACTTCGCCACCTCGTTGATGGCGACCGTCTTCTTTGAGAGGTCTACAGCAATGCCCAGGTGGTCTGCATGGGCGTGGGTCACCGCAACGATATCGGGTTCCACGGGGAGCGAATCCTTTGAGATGAAGGGATCGATCAGGATCGTCTGCGATCCCTCAAGGCAGAAACATGCGTGGCCAAGCCAGGTCAACCTCATGGAGAAGAGATCAGCCTTGCCTGTTAAAAAATCTAAGGGGAAGTACAGAGGGTGGACTGGAGAGTTCTAGTACTCCCCCATATCGATCGCTTCGGCGATGTCTATAGCCTCGGAGAGGCCGTCGTTGACGAGACCGCGCGTCATCATCTCCGAGAGGTCGCGATCTTCCATCACATCCTTGATCCGCTCCAGGTAGGGGTCCAGGGTGGTATCCCTCTGTTGTTCGATCACGTGACGGTACTCACGGAGCGTGGAAGGGCTCACATCGAGTTCCTCGCTGATCTCCTTCATGGTCTTGCCTGAGTCAAGGAGTTCCGTCATTGTCGCCTGGTCGAACGGCATCTTGAAGTCAAGATCCCTGAAGAGTTTGAGGCGGACCCGGGCGCGTGCCACGGTCTTGCTCAGTTTTTCATCGCCGAGCGCCCTCGCAATCTCCGTATCATTCTTACCGTCATAATATGCAACCACGAGCTTCGCGAGCTGCCTTGGTGCGAGTTTGGTTTTGAAATACCCTTGATCGAGGACCTCTCGCATGATCAGGGCAATCTCGCGTTCAACAGCGTCGCGATCCCGGAGCGTACCGTGAACCTTCCTCATCGGTTCAACGATCGTCTTCTTGTTCGTGATGGTCGTGAACAGCTCAAGAAGCTGTTGCTTGCGGGTATCTTCTGCCATGTTCGTGTCTCTCTATCCTGTATTCCACCGTCTGGTTCAGGAGGCCACTCATGTAACCTCGAGTATATATGCCTTATCCCCCAACCGGGGCGTAACGTTCCCTACATTACAACCGCTAACATTTAAAACTTGCTATCTAAATTGCCGAAAGAGAACAATCATTTTGAAGGATGAAACCATATCTTCCGGGATATTGCAGACGGTGGAAAAAAACCCCCCATGTTCAGGCCGTTTTCCGAAGAATCGTGATCTCCCTTGAGAGAGGAACCATTCTTTATTAGCACCGCCGCTCAAATATACTGCAAGACTATGGCCGAGACGAGCGATATTTACGAAAAAGTCATGGAAGTGGCCAGAAGACGCGGTTTTGTCTGGCCCTCATCCGAGATATATGGGTCGATAGCAGGGTTCATCGATTACGGCCCGCTCGGAGCGATGTTGAAGAGGAACGTCGAGAACCTCTGGCGGTCCTATTACGTCTTCCAGGAAGGTTACTACGAGATCGAATGCCCCACCGTCGGAAATGAAGCTATCTTCGTCGCATCCGGTCATGTGAAAGAGTTCGCCGACAAGATGGTTCAGTGCCCGCACTGTGGCGAGTACCTCCGCGCCGATCACATCGCGGCGGAGAACGGCATCGAGAACGCAGGCACCCTCCCGGCGGAGGCTCTCCAGGCAGTGCTCTACGAACTGCCCTGCCCCGCGTGCAAGGAGCAGTTGGGCGAAGCGGGCGTCTTTGCGTTCAACCTGATGTTCGAGACCACCATCGGCCCGGGGTCACAGCGGAAGGGCTACCTGCGCCCCGAGACCGCGCAGGGGATCTTCACCGACTTTTCCCGGCTGCTGCGGTTCTACCGGGACAAGCTCCCCTTCGGCGCGGTCCAGATCGGGAAGTCCTACCGGAACGAGATCTCACCCCGCCAGGGCATGATCCGGTTGCGGGAGTTCTCCCAGGCAGAGGCCGAGATCTTCGTCCACCCGAACAGGAAGAACCATCCCGCCTTCCACCGCTACGCGGACTATCAGATTCCCCTCCTCACCATCGCCTGTCAGCTCGAGAACCTCGAGCCGTCCGCAATCACGATGCGTGCCGCAGTGGACGAAGGGCTGATTGCAAACGAGTACGTCGCCTACTACATCGCGCTCACGCACCGGATCCTGACCGCCATCGGCGTGGACCCGGCACGACTCCGGTTCCGCCAGCACCTGATCGACGAGCGGGCACACTACGCGGCAGACTGCTGGGATGCTGAGGTTCACTCCGGCCGCTTTGGGTGGGTGGAGATCGTCGGCATCGCCGACCGCACCAACTATGACCTGCGCTCGCACGCGGAGCACTCCGGCACCTCGATGACGGTCTTCATGCCCTACGATGAGCCGAAGAAGGTCATGAAGCGACGCATCTCCGCCGATATGGGCGTGCTCGGCCCCCGGTTCCGGGGTAAGGCAAAGGCGATTGCGGATGCTCTCGCCGAATCCGAACCAGGAAGCGACGGTGCGCGGGTCACCGTCGACGGCGAGGAGTTCTTCATCCCTGCTGACCTCTACCAGATCCGGGAGGAAGAGGTGGAGGTCCGTGGCGAAGAGGTGATGCCTCACGTCATCGAGCCGTCCTACGGCATCGACCGGATGATCTACGTCGCACTCGAACACAGCTACGCCGAGGAGGAGGTCGAGGGCGAGATACGGAAGGTCCTCCGGCTCCCGCCGGCGATCGCCCCGGTCCAGGTCGCCGTCTTCCCGCTGATGAGCCGGGACGGCCTCGATACGATCGCACAGACGATCACGGAGAGGCTCACTCAATGCCGCATCCTTGCCCAGTACGACGACTCCGGCGCCATCGGCAGGCGTTACCGGAGACAGGACGAGGTCGGGACGCCCTTTGCGGTCACCGTCGACTACGACACGCTCGAGGACAACACCGCGACCGTCAGGGACCGCGACAGCATGGAGCAGGTCCGCATACCGGTCGAGCGGCTGCCGGAGACCCTCTCGGCGCTCATCTCCGGTGCCACCACATTCCACGAACTCAAAGCATGACCTGTATCTCCCACCCGCTGATCCGGCCGGGGAGCCTCGAGGAGAGGCGTTACCAGCTCGCGGTTGCGCTCCGGGCGCTTGACGCGAACACGATGGTCGTCCTCCCGACCGGCCTCGGGAAGACGGCCGTCGCGCTCATCGTCGCGGCATCCCGCCTCTACTCTCACCCGGGGAGAGTGCTGATGCTTGCGCCGACAAAACCCCTGGTGGAGCAGCATCTCCGCTTTTTTAAGAAGTTTTTGCTCTCCCCGGATGGTTCAGAGCCTCAGGAGTCCGACTTCGTCATGTTCACCGGCGATACTTCCCCGGAGGAGCGGGCCCGGGCCTGGGAGGCGTGCCGGGTCTGTTTTGCCACCCCGCAGGTGATCAAGAACGACTGTCTGGCGGGGAGGTACAGCCTTGCCGATGTAGTGCTGCTGGTCGTGGACGAGTGTCACCGGGCGGTAGGAAACTACGCGTATGTCTTTCTCGCAAAACACTACTGTGCATCGGCAAACGAGCCCTTGCTGCTCGCGATGACCGCCTCTCCCGGGGGCGACCAGGTGAAGGTGCAGGATGTCTGCAGCAATCTTCAGATCGAGACGGTCGAGACACGGGTGGAGACCGACGAGGACGTCCGCCCCTACATCTACGAGCGCGATATCCAGTACGTCGATGTCTACCTGCCCGAAGAACTCCAGGGGGCCCTCATCCTCCTCCGGGAACTCGTGGAGTCGCGCCTCACCCGGCTTGCAAGTCTCAACTTCCGGGTCCCGAAACCGGACAAACTCTCGATAAAGGCGCTCAACGCCCTGAACGCCCAGATCCAGCAACGCATACGGGACCGGGACCCCGCAGGGTTCACCGCGGCATCCCTGCATGCTGAGTGCATGAAACTCCGTCACGCCATATCGCTTGCCGAGACGCAAGGGAGCGAGGCGCTCAAACTCTACCTGGCCCGGCTCGGTGCGGAAGGCGCCTCGAGCGCGGGGAGCAAGGCGAGCAAGCGCCTCGTCGGTGACCCGGCCTACCAGCACCTCATCGAGGTCGCCAGCACCTGGAAGGAGGAGATCCACCCCAAGGTTGCAATCGTCCGCGAGCTGGTGCAGGCGCAGCTTGCAGCACATCCGGACAGCCGGATCATCGTCTTTGCCACCTATCGCGACACCGTCCAGACACTCGTCGACGCGCTCACCGCTGCCGGTATTGCCTGCGAACGGTTCGTCGGCCAGGCATCCCGGGATGCGGGACGGGGACTCTCACAGAAGGAGCAGATCGCGAGCCTCGCCCGGTTCCGCGAGGGCGAGTTCAAGTGCCTGGTCGCGACCTCGGTGGGCGAGGAGGGGCTCGATGTCCCCTCGACGGACATGGTGATCTTTTACGAGGCGGTCCCCTCGGAGATCCGGAGTATCCAGCGGAAAGGGAGGACCGGAAGAAGCGGCAGCGGCACGATCGTCGTCCTGGTGACGAAAGGCACATCCGACGAGACGTTCCGGTACGTGAGCCAGACGCGGGAGCGGGCGATGGTGACGGGGATCAAGAGCATGAGCACTGCGCCTGCTCCGGCCCCTGAATCCGCCCACGCCCCTCTCATCTCGTCCACCCCGGCCGCCACCAGGCAGGTGGATATCCTCGCGTTTACTCCGGCGGGGCCGGCGATCACCGTCGATGACCGGGAGACATCGTCACGGGTCGCCGGGCGCCTGCACGAACTCGGGGCGTCGATCACGCTTGAACGTCTTGAGTTCGGCGATTACGCCGTCGGCGACCGTATCCTCGTCGAGCGCAAGACGGTGCAGGACTTCATGAACACCCTCATCGAGCGGGACCTCTTCGGCCAGCTCCGGGCCATGGCCGATGCGGCGGCGCGGCCGATCCTGGTCATCGAGGGGGAAGACGACCTCTATTCGGTGCGAAACATCCACCCGAACGCTATCCGGGGGACGCTTGCTGCCATCGCGGTGGATATGGGGATCGCGCTGATGCGGACGCGGGATGCCGACGACACCGCCGAGATGCTCTACGTCCTCGCTCAACGCGAAGGGAGCGAGCGGGGAGAGCGGAAGGTGCACCCGAAGAAATCGTACCGGTCGGTACGCGAAGAGCAGGAGTATGCACTCGCCGCGTTTCCAAACGTCGGTTTAAAGAGCGCCCGGCTCCTTCTCGAACACTTCGGGTCGTTCAAGGCGATCATCGATGCCGACCCGGAAGAACTGGCGTCCGTGTACGGGATCGGAGAAAAGACCGCACACGGCATCGCGGATCTTGCTCGCAGGCCGTACCGCTAACGCAGGCGTTTGAGCGCTTTTGTACCCCGCTCGACCGCCATCATCAGGGTCAGACACTCATCGGCCCTCTGCTCACCCCGGATGCGCTCGCAGAGGTGGACGATCGTCTCTTCGAGTTCCCCGGCAACCCGGCCTCGCGGCTCCGGGGCATCCGCCGCAGGTGCGGGAGACTGCGCGGGCTCCTCTGCCCGGGTGGGCGGCTCCGGTGCGGGAAGAGGCTCTTTTTGCGCAGCAAGCGGGCAGATCACGCATTGTGTCTCTCCCCTGTACTCAAACAAGGGGTACCCGCAGGTGTTACAGGATTTTGCGAGCATCTTTCCTCCCTTCAGGAGATACTCAGCCATGACTTCGTCAGCCGTATCAACCGTCATTCCGTCGAACTCCCTTAATCAACTTATATATGCCTGGATGCCATTAATATTAGAGGGGTATATCCAATGGCAAGTCCCGAAGAAACAATACGGATCTGCATCCAGATGTTGCAGAATATCAACGAAGATTCAACCATTCCACGCAATATCCGGCGCGTTGCAGATGAGACGAAAGCGATTCTGCAGGACGAATCCAAGACGATCGGCCTCCGCGCCGCAACCGCAATCTCCATGATCGATGAGATCAGCAACGACCCGAACATGCCGGTCCACGCGAGGACCCGGATCTGGGAACTGGCATCGCAGCTGGAGACGGTCCCTCTCGACTGAGTCGCTCATTCTTCTCCTGACAATTCTGGCGCAAACCTGAGCAGAGTGCTACTGACAGCAGGTGCAATGCCTGCCGTATCATTCTGCTCAGCCTACGGCGCCTGAGGCTCGTTCTTTTCTTCCTCACCCGAGAATGGTGACGTGGACTGTCCGCTCGCGTCTCGATCGCACGTCGAGTTCGAGCAGGACGACCTGCTGCCAGGTGCCGCACGCGAGCGCACCGCCGATCACCGGGACAGAGAGTGACGGGCCGACGATCGCCGCCCTGACATGCGAGCGGCCGTTGCCGTCGCCCCATGCCGCATCGTGGGCGTAGGGGATGTCGGGCGGGGCGATGACCGCGAGCGCCCGACGGAGATCCGCAAGGACCCCCGGCTCGTACTCGATGGTGGTGACGGCGGCGGTCGAGCCTCCGACGAAGACGTTGGCAAGCCCATCCTTCACGCCGCTTTCAGTGATTGCCTGCTCTATCTGAGGCGTGATATTGACGATCTCCCCTTCTCCGTGCGTTTCTACTTGAATTGTTGTATGGAACATGCTATGGACACCTCATCCAGGTGACCTGTATCTCCTGCGCCGTCATAAACCTCCTGATCCTTCGGAATCCCGACGAAGCCCGGCCGGAAGCGGGATGGCGTGAGGGTTGCTTGGGGATAGAGGCCGGGGAACAGGTTCGTGTCCCGTGCGATTCTTGCATCGGGGCAAAAAAGAGTGATTCCTGAGATGGACGGGAACGAAGAGGCTTACGCCTCTTCCCTGTCTTCAGCGTCCAGGATCGTGAACCCGATGACGCGGTCGCCGTCGCCGAGTTTCATGATCCGGACACCGCGGGTGCCCCGTTTCTGGATCGAGATCTCGGAAACCTTCGTCCGGATGACGATGCCGGACGCGCTCATCACGATGATCTCGTCATCGTCGGAGACCGCTCTCGACCCGACGACACCGCCGCCCCGGGCGTCGACGACGATGTTCCGGACGCCCATCGTGCCGCGGCCGTGGCCGCGGAACTCGTCGAACTCCGTCCGCTTCCCGAAGCCCTGCTCCGTGATGGTGAGGAGGTGGTCCTCCTCGACCACGGATATGGCCTGCAGGGTATCGCCGTTGCGGAGCTTGATCCCCC
>Ga0265294_10003192_pt1 | contig 21124 bp, 17 predicted proteins | sample MunlanPumphouse3_FD_192504 | JGI IMG/M metagenome (GOLD analysis project Ga0265294, IMG submission 192504) | Groundwater microbial communities from a municipal landfill in Southern Ontario, Canada - Pumphouse #3 | ecosystem: Environmental > Aquatic > Deep subsurface > Groundwater | place...
CCATCGTTAAACCATTGTTAAAAATGGGTTTTGAGTTTCAAGTCAAGTAACTGTATGGTTACTAGTGAAATAAGGAGGATTATGTAAAATGAAAAATCAAAGAAACTATTTATCTGTTATATTTCTCTTGCTTGGTGTATTTATTCTTGCAGGATGTAGTCTAAATACAGTATCGGCTGAAACAGCTACAGGGGAAATAATTGTAGAGGGGACAGTGGAAGCAAAGGAAATTACTGTTGCTTCAAAAGTTCCGGGACGTATTGCTGAAGTGTTGGTAGAAGAGGGGATGAAAATTAAAAATGAGCAGATTCTTTTACAACTAGAAACTAAAGAAATGGAAGCTAAAAAGAAACAAGCAGAAGGTGCACTAATGGGAGCACAGGCGATCCATCAAAAAGCTAAGAATGGGGCAAGACCGCAAGAAATAGAATTAGCTAGAGCTAATGTTATTATGGCAGAGGCTAAAGCTAAGTTATTAGAAGATACATATAAAAGGCTTAAAAATCTACACGAAGCAGGAGCTTATACTACTCAGGAATTACAAAAAACTGAAACTGAGTTTATTGCTGCAAAAGCACAAGCAAAGCAGGCTAATGAGCAATTAGGAATGGCTTTGGAAGGTGCAAGACAGGAGGATATTATGGCGGCTCAAGCTAATGTACTCAGAGCGGAAGGGGCTTTTGACGAAATAAATACCGCATTAGATGAAGCAACAATAAAGACACCACTTAAGGGGACGGTAGATTCTGTGATGCATTACAAAGGGGAATTAATCGGAACCGGAACGCCGCTTTTTACAATAACTGATTATAGCGATGTTTGGGCAGAGGTTAATCTTAAAGATAGTGAAGTAAATAAAATAAAAATTGGTGATGAGGTTAATGTAGAATTTGAAGATACTAAATCGCTGGGGAAGGTGCTTAGTATAAATAGAAATCCTGATTTTGCAATTATTAAGTCAACAAATGATATGACTGATAGGGATATCATTACTTATCTCGTTAAGGTAAAGATTCTTGAACCCCAAAATTTCTTTCCTGGCATGAGAGTGAAGGTTGCATTTTAATGGTAATATTAGAATTTGTATCATCAAGGAGAGAAAGGAGTTTGACTGAACGATGGGAATGATATCAGTAATGCGAAGAGAGTTACGGTACATATTTTCCAATAAAAGATTATTATTAATCCTTTTTGTTGTACCATTACTCTATACTACTATGTTTGGTTATTTATATAGTGCGAATTTAGTAAATGGGATAAAAACTGTAATTGTTGACCAGGATAAAACACCGCTCAGTAGGACTGTAGTTGAAGCATTCAATAAATCGGTAAAATTTGATTTAGTTGCGACATTACAGTCTGAAGAAGATGTAGAAAAATATATTAAAGAAGGTCGGGCAGAAGCAGCTTTGATTGTACCGTCAGATTTCACGACGAATATATATAAGGGTGAAAGTTGTCCTCTTTTAATTATTGTAAATGGTAGTAACATGATAATAAGCAATAGCGTAACGACCAGCTCTTTACAGATTATTCAGACGCTTTCCACGGGAATAGCAGCAAAGAAAATTCAGACTGCCGGAGGTATGGATTTTGATAGTGCGGTAAGTGTGGTTAATCCGTTATCTTTTAGAATTAGAACTTGGTATAACCCAGCTTATAATTATTCATATTTTCTTATTTTAGGATTGTTAGCTACGATTATTCAACAGATAACATTACTCTATGTAGCTGTTTGTATGACAAGAGAGAAGGAACATGGAACTTTGGATGAGCTGAGACAAATTAAAGGTAGTGCTTTCGCAAAGGTTCTTGGTAAAATATTTCCGTATGTTCTTTCGTCGTTGATTACCTTTACTGTTTCATTATTGATTATACGGTTCGTATTTAGTATACCAATACGGGGAAGTGTTGCTGCTATATTTTTCGTAGTGATAGCATTTTTGTTCTGCATTGTCTCCTTAGGGGTTTTATTGTCCCTTATATGCAAAAATGAAGTGGAAGCTATTCAATATGCAATGCTTGTTGCAGTACCATCTTTTCTTTTCTCTGGATTTACGTGGCCGTTACAGGCAATGCCAAAATTATGCAAATTATTAGCCGCGGTGCTTCCTTTAACTTATTTTTCAAATGCTTTGCGAGATGTAGCTATAATGGGGTTAGATCTTTCGGGTGTTTCTTCGCATTTAACAGCATTAGTGGTTTTGTCACTTATTTTCTTTCCACTTGCTGTAATTGCCTATAAATTTAAGTATGAAAGGGGAGCGGATGCAAAAATGATTAATAAAAAGATAGAGGGGGATGTTTCATGAAACGTAATATTGTTGTTTTAACTTTAATATTAGCATTATTATTTCCAAGCTCTCTTTTAGCAATAGCTCCACAAACAGATGAGGTGCAACCTTATGCGCTGATGTTGAAGGAAGCAATAGACCTTACCTTGAAAAATAGTCCGGATTTACAGAAGGCTGATGTAATGGTTGGGCTTGTAGAACGAGGGAAGATTGATAGTAAAAACCTGTATAGGAATGTAGATACAGGGGTTAGAGGAGGAATTGGAAATTTAAAGCAACAGCTTAAGGCAACTGAAGCTAAACAAGCGTATCTTGTAGCTCAAACTGGGGGGGATCCAGATTTGCTTCATCTTTTGACTCCTGATTTGGCAGCTTTGGAGGTTCAAAAGCAGGCTATTACCTATTCACTTAGTGGTTTAGATATTTTAAAGGATGCTCGAGACGATATCGAAGATGTAAAAGAGGGGTTTGAAGATGGTTATGATGATGCACTCAGAATTAGGAAGGATGCGGATAAAAAGATTAGTTTTGGAGTAGAAAAGTTATATCTTTCGATGTTATCTCTTCAGGATTTTATAGTTGTGCAAAAAGATAATGTTTCATTGCAACAAAGATTAAGAGAAATTGAGGAAATTAAATATCAAAATGGATTGAGTACGGCGGTAGATGTAGCAAAGGCTTCACAAAAGGTAAGGGACGAAGAAGAACGACTTAATGATTTGAAGAATACGTATGTACTTTTAACATATCAGATGAATAGGAATATTGGACGTGAGTGGGATGCACCGCTGGTATTAGCGCCTACTGTATTTGATCCAGTTGAAATTGGTGATATAGAGGAGGTTTATGAGAAGGCACTGGAAGCATCGTTAGAAGTAGAGCAGTATAATAGGACTATTCATGATAAAGAACATGATATAATAAAAAACAAGCGTCATTCAGATGTTGTCAATAAATTAAAATTACAAATTCAAGATACTGAATTAAAGCTGGAGCAGACAAAATATAACATTCAAAATACATTGGAAGGGCTCCGGTATCAGTATAGGAATGCTCAAAAGATGGTAGTGAATAAGACAAACAAATATGGGACGACTAAGGTAGAATATGAACAGGCAAAGGTTTTGTGTAAGCAAGAAATGGGTTTGCAGGTTCAGCTTGAGGGCAGTGAGCTTCTTATGAAAAAAGCTAAGTCAGAGTACTTAAAAGCTCTTTATGATTACTATTTAGCTACACGTGAATTACAAATAGCTCAGGATGGTATTTTCTTGGCGAAAGTTAAAGCTTAGTAGCACACAGAAAATAATCATAGACCTTGGTGCGAACATTATGTTTGTGTCAAGGTTTTTGTTTATTGGGTGAAAATATATAGGTGAATTCCATATTCATTTTTAATAAATAATGTGGTAAAATCAAACTATATGATGATAACTTCTTTACAAGGGGTGGTTTAATAGGATGGAGATTGTTTGTGAAAGAATCATTATTTTATCGTGAAGAATTTTCTAAAACTAGGAGAAGGTATTGACCAAGGATTATCTATTATTAGTGAATTAGTGGAGAATATGGAGGTGAAATTGATGTAAATGGCGAGACAGGGAAAAATAGTAGAAAATTATTATAAAACATTAAGGTTATGTTTATCTAGGAGGAATAGATATGAATCGTTTAAAAGTTAATAAACTGTTGGTACTTTATACGTTGCTTATTTTTATTGGAGGCGTGTTTAGTGCTGGTTTTTATCTTACAGCAAAGGGTTATGATGTCCCTTGGAGTGTTCTTAGACCAGTTAGAGCGGAGTATCAATTAGCTAGTCAAAATAATTCAAATGCAGGGGGCAATACATCAAACTTGGTGTTTGGAACCGATACTATTGAAAAAATAGTTGAAAAATCAGGACCTGCTGTAGTAAAAATTGAAACTGAAACAAAAGTTAATGGACGCTCGAATGATTATTTTGCAGATCCTTTTGATGATCCGTTTTTTAGAGAATTTTTTGGAAACGGTTCTGGAGGGGATTCTACACCTCGAACAACAGAAGGTTTAGGTTCCGGATTTATTATATCGAAGGACGGTTACATACTTACTAATAATCATGTAGTAGAGGGAGCTGAAAAAATTACGGTAGCTCTGTCGAGTCGTCAGGAACCTTATGAAGCTAAGATTGTAGGGTCTGATGATGAATTGGATTTGGCAATAATAAAAATTGAGGCAGGTAAGGATTTGCCGATACTTAAATTAGGTAATTCAGATACCATGAAAGTTGGGAATTGGGTAATTGCTATAGGCAATCCTTATGGCTTGGATCATACAGTTACGGTAGGTGTTATAAGTGCGAAAGGAAGACCAATAACCATTGAAGGAAAGGAATTTAAAAATTTCATTCAGACTGATGCTTCCATTAATCCAGGTAATAGTGGTGGCCCTCTTTTGAATTTAGATGGTGAAGTTGTGGGGATAAATACTGCTATTAATGCACAGGCACAAGGTATTGGTTTTGCTATTTCTAGTTCTACAGTACAACAGGTTATTGATGAATTAATGGAAAAAGGGAAAATAATAAGACCTTGGTTAGGTATATATATGCAACCAGTAACAGAAGAAATTGCGGAGTATTTTGGACTTAAAAAGAATGAAGGTGTTCTTATTAGTTCGGTGCAGGGTGATTCACCTGCTGAAAATGCTGGTTTGCAAAGAGGAGATGTAATCCTTGAGTTTAATAAAGAACAGATTAATAAGCCAGAGAATATTCAGGAGATTGTTAAAAAGATGAAGATAGGTGAGAAAGCAATTATATTGGTGTATAGACAGAATAAGACCTTATATCTCACGGCAACAATTGGAGAGAAAAAATAAGAATTAAAATAAAAAGAGCATCTCTATCAAAAGGGGGCAGTATAAACAACTTTTGATAGAGATGTAAACATTTATAAAATAGTTTGCAGGGGAAAAGACAAATATATTGAATTATATAAAAGACAGCATATAGTTTTAAAAAGCAAAATGATGAATTATGTGAATAAAATAATAAATCAAAAAAGGGGGAGTGAAAAAATGAGTGCAGAAATAGAAAATGGGGTAAATGAGGAAAATAGAGAAGTGTTGCTACGTGAACAAAGAGAAAAAGAACAAAGAAACAGGATTACAGAAATTGTGGAAGAAAATAATGAAGAAGTTGGTTTAGAGGCAGCTGAAAAGGGAGAAATACTAAATATAGATAACGTAAATTTTACAGAAATGTTAAAAGGTATGAAAAGAGCTAATCAAGCTAAAATAAAAAAGGAATTTAGTGAGGAAGCAGGAAAATTAATTGATAAACATGATGCAAATGCGGAGTGTATATTAGAAAAACACTCCACATGGAAATTGGATGCTGGGTTGGATTCTGAACTTAAAGATAATAGGGAAAAGTTTAAAATCGAAAGAAAAAAACTACTGGATCAGTGTAATGAAAAGAAGAGAGAATGGGATTTAAGAAGTCAAAAAGGTATAATGGATAAATATGGAGAAGAGAACATATTGGCTAGGATAGAGGAATTAAAAGAAAAAAAGAGAACAGAAGGGAGATCTGCACTTACTCGTGCAGAAAGAGATGATTTAAAAACACTTACCGAGATATGTGAAAGTTGCAAGAAAAGGCAAGAGCCTGATAGAGACGAAAATCATGTGAATAAAGATAGAAATGAGAAGAAGTGGATAGAACCAGAAAGAGGTTTATAGTGTGTTATTTAAGTATAGATATTTAAAGTAAAAATATAAATATAAGATATATCAGTGAAAGAAGCAAACAATAATATAAAAAAATATGGTAATGAATGGGGGGATAAAAATAAAGTGAGTACGGAAATTTGCAAAGGAAATAGAGTAAAAATGCCTTTAAGTGGACGGGGAAAACCAAAGGTACAAGAAAATAGTCAAATAGTTTCAAAAAAAAGTAATTTAACAAATGTTAATTTTGCGGCAATGCTAGCGATAAGAAAAATGGTATACAAAAATTTAATGCAAGAAGAAATTCATAGAGGGTGTGAAAAAATATTTGCAAAAGAAACAAAGTTAGCAGAACAAATATTAAAAATTGATGATAGATTTGGGATAGGAATAAAGGCTAAGTTGGAACCGATTGTTAAGTGGCGTAAAAATGAAAGAAAACTATTGATTGAACGTTGTAAAGCTAATAATGAAGTATTAGATACGGATAGCCAGCAAAAAATAGTAGATAAATATGGAGAAGAAAATATATTGGATAGGTTACAGGAATTAAAGGATAAAAAAAGGCCAACTCTTTTTGATAAAGCAAATATAGAAGCACTCACGGAAATATGCAAAAGCTGCTATTTAATACCAAGGTGTGATAGGAATAAACAACGAGATGTACATGAGAAGAAGCGGATAGAACCAGAAAGGGAATAGTAAGGCATTATTAGTTAATAAGTAGCTTCAATCCTAATCTTATAATATAATTATTGCTTACTTTATAGTACAAAAAATATGCAGTGTTTGTACACACTGCATATTTTTTGTGTGTATATTAATGAGTTATTAAAAAGGTTAGAGAAGTTTCATGGAGAATAATAAAAGTATATTAAAGATAAAGATAAAGATAAAGAGCAAATAGGGGAGTGACTATTTTGGGGAAATTGATTGTAATTGAAGCTCCGGATGGAAGCGGAAAAAAAACACAAACGGATAAGCTTTATTATAGAATGTTAGAAGAGGGTCATAACGTAAAAAAAGTAGAATTTCCCAATTATAGCAGTGATTCTTCGGCTTTGGTTAAAATGTATTTAAATGGCGAATTTGGAACAAATCCTGATGAGATAAATCCTTATGCGGCATCTGCTTTTTATGCAGTTGATCGCTTTGCGACTTATAAAAAGGAATGGCAGAGTTTCTATGAAGAGGGGGGAATTATTTTAGCAGATAGGTATACAACTTCAAATATGGTTCATCAAGCAGCAAAATATGTGGATGCAGATGAGAAAAATAAGTATCTTGATTGGTTATGGGATTTTGAATTTAACCTTTTTGCTTTACCAATTCCCGATGTAGTATTTTTTCTTAATATGCCTCCTGAATATAGTACAAAATTAATTAGTGATAGAAAAAACAAATTTACTGGGAAACAAAAAAAAGATATTCATGAAAAAAGCAAGAAATATTTGATCGAATCGTATATAAATGCGTGTCGAATAGCAGATAAGTATAATTGGGTTAAGGTGAATTGTGTGAGTGGGAATAACATAAGAACAGTTGATGAAATTCATGAAGAGATATTTAGTATTTACAAACGATTAATTGTATAATTGACAAAAATACTGTGAGATAGTCTTTTTATAAAAGCTGAGATTTATTTTTATTATTGTAACATGAACTAACTACATAAATTTTGTTTTTTTGATAATACTAGTTGTGTAGTATTATAATTTATTATAGGGGGTTCATTGATGAATAATAAAAAGAAGATTATATTTGTTGTGTTTGCTGTGATTGTATTGGTAAGTGCATTAAGTGTAGTGGCATGTAGTCCTGCTAGGAGACCGGAACCTGTGCAACCAGCTCCCAATGTACCGACACCTTCACCAACAGCTCCGACACCCAATGCTCCGGTTAAAGATGATGCGATGGCGGAAAAAACAGCTAGAAAGATCAGTAATATGGAGGGTATTAATTCGGCTACAGTTGTATTTTCAGGAAATAAGGCTTGGGTTGGTGTAGATATGGCTGCAAATGTTGAGGATAAACTTACAGACAAAACAAAGAATGAAATTACTAAGCTTGTGAAGATGGAGGATGCTAAAGTAGATACGGTGTATGTGACAGCCGATGCGGATACCTTTTCTCGTTTAAAAAATATTGCTAATGATATTGCAAACGGAAAGCCCATAACCGGTTTTGTCAACGAACTAAATGAAATTGGGCGTAGAGTAGTTCCATCAGTAGATTAACGAGTATTAATATAAGGAAAATTATTTTAAAAGTAAGTGTTGTGTAATTTTTGTAAAAAAAGTTAAAGTTGTAATGAAGTTGGTTATCCTATAAAAAGCCAAGCGAGATCGCTTGACTTTTTATTTCCTACTGACAATTAATCAATCTATTTCAAAATATTAGCAAGGATTAGTTATTATAATAAACCATCAGTAATGATAGTAAATAGATAATTAGTGTTCAAACTACAAGATTGGGTAATGCGCATATATTGCAAACATTTAAAACAAAAAAAGTTTATTTACTTACAAAAAACTAAGTATCATTACTTATACAATACATGATATAATATAGGTTGATTAGATAAATAAGGGTTAGTTTAAACAGCAGCGGAAGCATCTGGTATTAATAAATTAGCCAAGTTTTTTGCTTCATCATTAATCACGGTATAGGTTATTTCTGTTCCTTTTCTTTTCCCCGAAATAATTCCAGCAGCTTTTAATTTGCTTAAATGTTGTGAGATTGTCGATTGTGGTTGCAGAAGACAACTTTGCATACTAGAAACATTACATCCACCTATTTCAATCAGATTTCTCACAATACAAAGGCGAACGGGGTGTGCCATTGCTTTGAGGATTTCAGCTTTGTTTTCTAATAATCTTTTTTGTTTTCCAGCCATACATAGACTCATATTTGATTCATCTCCCACAGTTTTATTATATCTTTATATAAGATATAATAAAACAAAATAGATAAAATGGCAAATATTTGTTGAAAAAATTATAGAAAGTTTTAAATAAGTTAAAAAAAGGTGAACAACTAGATGAAAATTAAAGGAGGAAATGGTGTTGCTAGAGTTAAAGAACATATGGTATTCGCCTGAAGAAACGACTGAATCAGTAGCAATACTTAAGGATGTTAGTTGTACTTTGGAGGATGACCGTTTTTATGTAATTACCGGACCAAATGGAGGAGGAAAATCAACCTTAGCTAAAATAATTATGGGGATTTACAAACCAACTTCAGGAAAAATTATTTTAAATGGTGATGATATTACTAATTTGAGCATTTCGGAGAGAGCTAAGTTAGGGATCGGTTATGCTTTTCAACAACCACCCCGTTTCAAAGGTATTACAGTAGGAGAGCTTCTTAGTTTGGCAAGGAGTAAAAAGTGTGTGGGATCAGGGTGCAATTATCTTTTCGATGTCGGATTATGTCCTAAGGATTATGCAAATAGGGAAGTAAATAGCAGTCTTTCTGGAGGGGAACTTAAACGAATTGAAATAGCTACTTTACTAAGCAGAAATTGTAAAATCACTGTCTTTGACGAGCCGGAGGCAGGAATAGATATGTGGAGTTTTAGTAAGCTTACGGATATCTTTGAAAAAATTCATAAAGGAAGAGATGTAACCACAGTAGTAATTTCCCATCAAGAGAGAATACTTAAACTTGCAGATGAGATAATACTTATGCAAGAAGGAGTAATAAAAGAAAAAGGAGAAAAAATAGTGCTTCTCGGTAAAATCATGAAAGGCAAAAATAATTTCAAAAAAGATTGTCTGGGAAGGGTAGAGAAAAATGAATAATTTATTGGATGATAATTTAATTGCACAAGTGGCTGATTTACATGGTATTCCCCAAGGAGCATATAACATTAGGAAAAATGGTGTAGGAATTGGGAGACGGTCTACAGCGAATATCGAGATTAAGCAAAAATTGGACAAACCTGGTATTGATATTATAGTTAAACCTGGGACACGGGGAGAAAGCGTGCATATTCCTGTTATAATAACCGCTGAAGGTTTGGAGGATATGGTTTATAATACATTCTATATTGGGGAAAATTCTGATGTATTAATAGTTGCCGGGTGTGGTATTCATAATGATGGAAATAAAAAATCGCAACATGATGGAATACATGATTTTATTGTAGGTAAAGGGGCAAGAGTGCGTTATGTTGAAAAACATTACGGTGAAGGAGAAGGTACAGGGGAAAGAATATTAAATCCCCAAACTTTGTTGGAATTGCAAGAAGGGGCTCGTGTAGAGTTAGAAATGGTACAGATTAGGGGAGTTGACTCTACCAAAAGATATACTAAGGCACAGGTGGGTAAGAATGCCTACCTTAAAATAACTGAAAAAATATTGACGCATGATCAACAGTCAGCGGAGTCTGAAATGGATATGGAATTAAAGGGTGAAGATGCGTCAATTCAAATTATATCTCGGTCTATTGCTCGAGGAAAGTCAAAACAAATATTTTATCCCAGGTTATCAGGATTAACGAAATGCCGTGGGCACGTACAGTGTGATGCCATAATAATGGACAATGCTATGGTAAGAGCAATTCCTGAAATTACTGCTTATCATGCGGATGCACAGCTTATTCATGAAGCTGCTATAGGTAAAATTGCTGGAGAACAAATAGTAAAGTTAATGACATTAGGACTTTCTGAAAAAGAAGCCGAAGAGACTATTTTGAAAGGCTTTTTGAAGTGATTAAAATCAACTGTTTTATTTAAAGGGAGAATAAGAGATGAAAGAGATACATGTAACCAAAGTTGAGGAAGCTGTTAAAAATTTATGTATGCAAGCGGCGTGTTATTTGGGTGAAGATGTGGAAGGACTGCTTAAAAAAGGGTTACAAAAGGAAGAATCAGAGTTTGGACAGTATATAATTCAACAAATACTTGATAATGTAGAGTTATCTCGTACAGAATCAATAGCCATGTGTCAGGACACAGGAGTGGCAGTAATTTTTGTGGAATTGGGACAGGATGTTCATATAGTTGGGGGAAGCTTTCAAGATGCAATTAACGAGGGCGTTCGTAGGGGATATCAGGATGGGTATCTTCGTAAATCAGTGGTTGATGATCCAGTGTTTAAGAGAAAAAACACTGGAGACAATACACCTGCTGTAATTCATATAGATGTTGTTCAAGGGGAACGGTTAAAGATAATGGTAGTGCCAAAGGGAGCAGGAAGTGAAAATATGGGTGCTCTAAAGATGTTGAAACCTGCCGAAGGACTAGAAGGAGTTAAAAAATTCGTTGTAAAAACAGTAATGGAAGCAGGTGGAAATCCTTGCCCTCCAATAATTGTTGGAGTAGGTATAGGAGGAACAATGGAAAAAGCTGCTATCTTGGCTAAAAAAGCACTGACAAGAAAGGCTGGACAACATCATAAGGATTCTAATTATGAAAAATTAGAGTGTGATTTATTGGAAGAAATTAATCATTTAGGGATAGGTCCTCAAGGACTGGGAGGAAAGGTAACTGCATTAGCAGTTCATATAGAAGCTTGCCCTACGCACATGGCAACTCTTCCTGTAGCAGTAAATTTGAATTGTCATGCTTCACGACATGCTGAAATTATTTTGTTTGGATAAAGTTTAACTTTAGTTTTTTAGGAGCGATAAATATGGGTGAAATAAAAAAAGTATCAACAGCTTATATGCAAGAAATATTTCCAAAGCTTAAGATCGGAGATAAGGTTGAAATAACAGGAGTTATCTATACGGGACGGGATGCAGCTCATAAAAGATTTGTACAAGCATTAGATGAAGGAAAGTCTCTTCCTATTGATTTAAAGGGACAGATAATCTATTATGTAGGACCTTGTCCTGCTAAACCAGGTAAGGTTATAGGACCTTGTGGTCCAACGACAAGTGGAAGGATGGATCTATATACTCCACGATTGTTAGATATGGGTATGAAGGGAATGATAGGCAAGGGAGCTCGTTCTCAGGAAGTAATTGATTCAATAAAAAAGAATAAGTCTGTATATTTTGCTGCAATTGGTGGAACTGCTGCAATAATTGCTGATTCTGTAAAACGGGCGGAGGTTGTGGCTTATCCCGATTTGGGTCCGGAAGCGATATATCGTTTGGAAGTAAAAGATTTCCCTTGTATTGTAGCTATTGATAGTGAAGGGAATGATTTATATAAAGTAGGCGTGGAAAGATATAAAGAGAAGGTATAAAACTAATGTAACTTAGATTAGCTGTATTTCCAAGAAAGAGGGCTTTGCTGTTTATAAACAGCAAAGCCCTCTTTTAAAAATAGCAGATTAATCTTTAGCTAAATTCTTATAAATATCAAGTCTCTCCTTGGCGTCCTTTTCAGCTTGCTCAAAAAGCTCATCAGCTACATCAGGGAACGTTTTTTGAAGAGAAGTGTAACGAACTTCGCCCAAAATAAAATCTCTAAAGCTACTAGTTGGTTCTTTGGAATCAAGTGTAAAAGGATTCTTATTTTCTTTCTTTAAATCAGGGTTATAACGATAAAGATGCCAATAACCTGATTCTACAGCTTTCTTTTCTTCTTGTTGTGTATATTTCATGCCTACTTTAATTCCGTGGTTGATACAGGGAGCATAGGCTATGATTAAGGAAGGACCTTTATAGGCTTCAGCTTCAGCAAAAGCTTTAACTAATTGACTTTGGTTTGCTCCCATGGCAACCTGAGCTACGTAAACATAACCATAAGAAGCGGATATCATGCCTAAATCTTTCTTCTTAACTCTCTTACCGGCAGCAGCAAATTTTGCAACAGCTCCAGTAGGAGTGGATTTTGAGGATTGTCCACCTGTGTTGGAGTAGACCTCTGTATCAAAGACTAACACGTTGATATCTTCTCCCGATGCGAGTACATGATCTAATCCACCATAACCAATATCGTACGCCCATCCATCACCACCTAAAATCCAGTTTGATGGTTTAACTAGAGAATCACTTTTAGTAGATATTTCTTTAACAATGGGGAGAGCGGCATATTTATCAAGGAGGGGACGAACAATAGCGGTTGCTTCTTTTGAAGCATCTCCATCATCCTTGGAATCTAACCATTTTTGAAAAGCTTCCTTCAATTCTGCAGGAATATCTTGTTCAAGACCTTTGTTCATTAGGTCTGATATTTTATTTCTGATTTGTTTAGAAGCGATAGCCATACCAAAACCAAACTCAGCATTATCCTCAAAGAGTGAATTAGCCCATGCAGGACCTTGACCTTTAGCATTTGTACAATAAGGTATACAAGGAGCAGAACCGCCCCATATAGAAGAGCAACCTGTTGCATTAGCAATAACTAGTCTGTCACCATAAAGCTGTGTAAGAAGTTTTGCATATGGTGTTTCACCACAACCTGCACAAGCACCGGAAAATTCCAAAAGCGGCTGTGCAAACTGACTTCCTTTTACACTCTTGACATTCAAAAGTCCTTCTTTTATTGGAACATTAACTCCATAATCCCAATTATCTTTTTCTTTTTCAATCATTCCTTCGGTAGGCTTCATTACAAGAGCTTTTTCTTTAGCAGGACAAATCTCTACACAATTACCACAACCTGTACAATCAAGAGGGCTTATTTGCATTCTGTATGATAAACCATCAAGTTGTTTGCCTATGGCTTTCTTAGTTACAAAACCTTCGGGTGCATTAGCTATTTCCTCATTATTTACTAATACTGGTCTGATAGCGGCATGAGGGCAAACATAAGAACATTGGTTACATTGAATACAATTTTCAGGAACCCAAGCAGGAACATCAATAGCAACTCCTCGTTTTTCATAAGCAGTAAGCCCTAAGGGGAATGAACCATCTTCTATACCAACGAAAGCACTAACAGGAAGTTTGTCACCTTGTTGTACATTCATTGGCTCAGCGATGTTTTTAATAAATTCTGAAGCAGTGGATGAAACTTCAGTAGCATTTTCACTACTATTTTTCCATTCTGTAGGTACATTAACCTTAATTAGTGCTTCAAGACCTTGATCAACTGCTTGATGGTTCATGGAAACGACTTTTTCACCTTTTTTGCCATAAGTCTTAGCGATAGCCGCTTTTAAATATTTAACAGCATCATCTAAAGGTATTACATTAGCTAATTTAAAGAAGGCTGCTTGCATAACCATATTTATGCGACTTCTTAAACCAATTTCTGCTGCTATCTTTACGGCATCTATCATATAGAAATCAATATTGTTTTCAGCTATATACTTCTTCATTTTAGTAGGAAGCTTATCATCAAGTTCTTCTGGTTTCCAGTTACAATTAAGAAGGAAGATCCCACCTTTTTTCAATCCTTCTAAAACATCATACTGGTTAACGTAAGCTTGTTTATGACAAGCTATGAAGTCGGCCACATCAATCAGGTAGGTGGATTTGATAGCTTCTTTACCAAAACGCAAGTGAGAAATAGTTACGCCGCCTGACTTTTTTGAATCATAAGCAAAATATGCCTGAGCGTACATATCAGTATTATCACCAATAATTTTAATAGCATCTTTATTTGCACCAACAGTCCCATCTGAACCAAATCCCCAAAATTTACAACGTGTAGTTCCTGCAGGAGCGGTAGACACTAAGTTTCCGGTTGGTAATGAAGTAAAAGTAACATCATCAATAATACCAACAGTAAAGTGATCTTTTGGTGTATCCAGATTAAGATTATCAAATACGGATATAATTTGTGTTGGGGTTGTGTCTTTGGAACCAAGACCGTAACGACCTCCAACAATTACGGGGGCATTTTTCTCTTCAAAGAACATATTGCGTACATCCAAGTACAGTGGTTCACCCATTGCACCCGGTTCTTTAGTTCTATCAAGAACAGCTATTTTCTTCACTGTTGAAGGCAAAACATTAAAGAAATATTTTGCTGAAAAAGGTCTATAAAGATGAACTTTAATAACACCAACTTTTTCGCCTTTTGCAAGAAGATAGTCTATTGTTTCTTCAATAGTTTCACAAACAGACCCCATGGCAATAATTACTCTTTCAGCATCAGGGGCACCGTAATAATTAAAGGGATGATATTCTCTACCTGTAATTTTTGTTATTTCAGCTAAATAATTTTCAACTATATCAGGTATATTTTCATAGAATGGATTACATGATTCTCTGGCTTGGAAAAAAATATCAGGATTTTGTGCTGTCCCTTTTGAATAAGGATGTTCAGGATTGAGAGATATACTTCTGAACTTTTCAATAGCATCCCAATCGACAATTTTTGCATAATCCTCATAATCTATTACTTCGATTTTTTGAACTTCATGAGAAGTTCTGAAGCCATCAAAAAAGTGCATAAAAGGAACTCGGGATTTAATAGCAGCTAAGTGAGCAACTCCAGCTATATCCATAACCTCTTGGACACTACCAGAAGCAAGAAGAGCAAAGCCTGTTTGACGGCAAGCCATTACATCAGAATGGTCACCAAAGATTGATAAGGCATGAGTTGCTAATGCTCGGGCACTTACATGAAACACGCAGGGTAATAATTCACCAGCTATTTTGTACATGTTGGGAATCATAAGTAGTAAACCTTGAGAGGCAGTAAAGGTTGTCGTTAAGGCACCTGCTGATAACGAACCATGTACGGCTCCGGCGGCACCAGCTTCTGATTGTAATTCAACTACTTGTACCTCTTGATCAAAAAGGTTTTTGCGACCATGAGCACTCCATTCATCAATAAATTCAGCCATTGGTGAAGATGGAGTAATCGGATAGATAGCTGTAACATCTGTAAAGGCGTATGCTACGTGTGCAGCGGCTGTATTACCGTCCATAGTCTTCATTTTTTTCCCCATAATTTTCACGCTCCTTAATAATTAATTAAATACATATAGATAGATGTATATCTACATGTTTGAACCGCACCTACCAGTATACTATAATACTAGTTAAAATAAAATATTTGTTGTCCAAAACACGTTGAACTAACATCGTTGTGGATTAACTAACGAACGAACAAGTAAAATATTAGAGTAATTCGTCATCCAGTGGGGTTTTATCTACCACAAAAGGTTAGTTAAACCATTATACGTTAGTAATACTTACGAAATTGTTCGTTAGTGTTAGTTTGTGTTTTAAACGTAGCCAAAGGAATGATGCTTACTGTGTGAAAAGATAGCGACAGTTAGCTATTTGGATAAATCAAACATAAAACCTATTACATTATAACGTATTCAAGAGGGGTTATGTTATAATAAAAATAATTTCAATAGTCAAAATGATAATTATAAAGAAAATAATAAACAGAAAATTATTTCAGACAGTAATTTCCAGATAATGAAATTTTGTGCATACGGCTTGTATGGCAACTGTTGGTATGCTATATTGTAAAAAGGAGCTATGATACTTCTGAGATTTGAGTAATAGGTGAAATGTTTTTGTATACTTGGTTGTATATGGTTGGAATATGTTTCTTTAGCGAGTAAAAATGAGATTGGGTTGTGTAAGAAACATTAGGGTGCTTGTTAAGCTGTTAACAAACTTTTTTAGCTTATATGGATGATGGCGGAAATCTTAGTAAGGGAGTATACTTAACAAGTAGAGAATATTTGATCGATTGGAGGTAGTTACGATGGGTGATAAAAGTCCTAAAAACAGGGAAAAAAAGAAGAAGAAAGCTGAAAAAAAAGTTGTTTCTTCAGTACCTTTGTCAACAGAGACAGCGAACAAACCCAAATAATTACAATCATACCGAAAAAAATTGTGATAAGAATCATTTGTTTCCTAGTTGCTTAAAATTTAGTTTGTATAAATATCATAAAAAAAGAAGAATTGAAAGAGGCTATATTATATGGCATCTTTCAATTCTTTGCTTTTTTATAAGTAAAAAGCCACTGATTTTCAAGTGGAATTTTTTTCATGGTGCGGAAGGCGGGACTTGAACCCGCACGACTTACGCCACACGCCCCTCAAACGTGCCTGTCTGCCAATTCCAGCACTTCCGCATTAGGAATATCAATCACTAAGCAATAAAAATCTTAACACGGGTGAAACTAAATGTCAAGTAAACGATTGTTTAACCATTGTTTAACAATTGTTTAACGATCGTTTAACTATTGTTTAATGATGGGTGAAGCATTTGAAATTCCTTCAGGAATATCCTTGAATTTTGTAAAGTTCTTTCTAAATAGGGTAGCTAACTTTAATGCTTGAACCGGATAATCTTCTGGATGTAACCAAGTTTTTTGGGGAGTAAAGATTTCTTTTGGTACACCGGGACAAAATTCTGGAACTTCAAAACCAAATATAGGATCTTTATGAGTTGGAATATTTTTCAAAGTTCCTTCTAAGGCTGCCGTGAGAATAGTGCGAGTATGTGGTATTTTAAATCTGTGACCAACTCCGTAAGAACCTCCAGTCCAACCGGTATTTAACAAATACACTTGCGTTCCAAACTCACTTATTTTTTCACCTAATAAATTTGCATATTTGATTGGAGGTAAAGGAAGAAATGGAGAACCAAAGCATTCAGAAAAAGTAGCCTGTGGTTCTTTTATTCCTCTCTCAGTTCCTGCCAATTTACTTGTATATCCGGAAAGAAAATGATACATTGCTTGTTCTATGTTAAGTGAAGCAATAGGAGGAAGTACACCAAAGGCGTCAGCCGTTAAGAAAAATATCACTTTTGGGTGACCGGCTATGCTGGGTATTAAAGCATTAGGTATGTAATTAAGAGGGTAAGCTGCCCTGGTGTTTTCAGTAATATCTCCATTAGAAAAATCAACTTCACGAGTATTCTTATTTATAGAAACGTTCTCAAGAACTGTACCAAAGCGAATAGCCCCATAAATTTGAGGTTCATCGAGTGCGCTAAGACCAATACTCTTGGCATAACAACCCCCTTCGATGTTAAATATACCAGCATTAGACCATCCATGTTCATCATCGCCTATTAGTTGCCTTTTAGGATCGGCTGAAAGTGTAGTCTTACCAGTTCCGGATAGTCCAAAAAACAGTGCGGAATTACCTGCGGAATCTACGTTAGCAGAACAGTGCATTGACAGAACGTTCTTAATAGGTAGTACATAATTGACAAGAGAGAACACGGACTTTTTAATTTCTCCGGCATAAGATGCACCTGCGATAAGAATAGTTTTTTCTGTTAGGTTGACAACTATAGCAGCCTCCGAGTTAGTACCATGTTTTTGCGGATTTGCCTTAAATCCTGGTGCTGCGATGATATGGTAGTCTGGGAAAAAATCAACAAGTTCTTCAGCAGTTGGTCGAATAAAAAGTTGATGACAAAACATATTTTGCCATGCTTGGTCATTAATAATACGAAGTTTCAAACGATGATGTGAATCTGCACCTGCATACCCATCAAAAACAAAAACCTCTTGATTCATTAAATAATTCGTGATATCTTCAAATAGCAATTGATAATTTTGCGGGGACATTGGTCTGTTTATGTTGCACCAATTTATGACGTTTTCACTCATTTTGTCCCGAACAAAGAATTTGTCATCGGGGGATCGACCTGTATATTTTCCTGTAGTTACGCGTAGTGAGCCTTTATTTGTGAGAATACCCTCCCCTCGGCGTATGGCTGCTTCCATTAGTGCAGGAATGGATAAATTAGATTTCACCTCAGACCTTTGTAAAATGTTGTTGATACAACTTTCTAGTGACATAAGCCCTCCCTAAGATAAAATATATTTAATATATATATATTTTATCATTTACTTGGAACAAGTAAAGACAAGATTTAAATAAAAAAGCAAATATTAATATATATTAGTGTCGATAATTGTAAAAAAGACCAAAAGAGTTTCAATATGACAAAAATCATGTTAGAGTTATTTAAAAAGATAAAAAATATATAAAGATAAGCAGGATTATTATATAAGAACGAGAATAGAAAAATTTGTGAACTAGAAAAAAATTCATACAAATGATGTTCGAAAATAATGGGAGGTTTTTTTGTATGTATAGTGATGATGAATCTATGAATTCGTGGTACAGTAGTTTGCAATGCGTTTTAGAAAAAAGCGATAAGGCAACATGGGAACATTCCGTTAGGGTAAGTGAGCTGTGTAAAGTAATTGCAGAGGGACTTGGATTAAATAGTAAACAAATAAATTTTGCCACTTTGGCTGGCTTATTTCATGATATAGGAAAGACTTTTATGACTAATACTGTGAATTATCCAGGCAAATTAGCAGAAAGAGAAAAGAATTTAGTTTTTTATCATCCGTTATTGGGTGAACGCTTTATTTCAATATTCTGTGGGACTTTTCCCAGTCAAGTGGCTGAAGGTATAACTTTTCATCATGAAAGATTGAATGGAAGGGGGTATCCTTATAGCTTATGCGGAGAAGAAATACCATTGATTCCTAGAATGGTAGCTGTAGCAGATGTGTTTGATGCTATGAATAGTAGTAGACCGTATAGGGGAGCTCTTTCTAAGAAAGATATAGTTGCGGAATTAGATAGACCTGGTTATGATGTTAAAGTTGTCTCGGCTTTGCTGAAACATCATGGGAGGGAATACAATTATAAAATAAAAGGTAGTTGAACTATTTTAGTGGCTTATGTTGGTCAGTTATTCAGATTCAAGCTGAATGAAGTTTCACTTTTTCTGAATAAGAGTAAGAATGATATTTATCAAGTAATGATTTTTTAGATGGAGTTGCTATTTCCACATTGGGTGTCGCTGTTGTAGATGGGACAGCTCCTCATGTAGTAATCTTTTGAGTACAATAATAATTAAATAATCACTACTTTGCCTAGTAATGAAGGAGACACAAAGGGACGGTTCTTCTGTGCTCTCTCTTGATAGTTAATCTTATAAACAGTTTATTTGTTGGTGTAATTGGATTGTGAAAATTTATAGCTTAGGTTAACTATTTTAAGTAAATAGAGTAAATAGAGTAAATAGTAAAATGGTAAAGGGGAAAAGCAACGTGATAGGAGATAATAAAAAGACTTATAAAGTGACAATTACAGGATATGCTCACGATGGAGCAGGTGTTGGCAGGATAGATGGACAAGTAGTTTTTGTATCAGAAACTTTAAAAGGGGAAGATGTTCTAGTTGAAGTAATTGGGAAAAGCAAAGGGATATTGAAGGGTAAATTAACAAAAGTAATAAACCCTAGTGACTAAAGAACAGTACCTGTTTGTGAAGTTTATTCACAGTGGTTTTGGCTACTGTGCTTTTTTTATATTCTTTTTAGATGCTGTATTGGGGTATAATTTTTAGAGATTAATTAATCAAATGATAGTATAAAGTAACATATGAAAAAACAGGGCAAAAAAAAACGAACAATTAAGCGCTTTGAAAAGGAATGGAAATATATTAATCAAAGGGTTAAATGAGCTAAATAAATCAAGGAATAAGAATAATTTATTAATTTAATAGTGATAAGGAAAAATGTGAAAATTGTTTTGCAGTTATAAAAAGCACTAAAAATGAATATGGAAATCATCGTAGCAGTGTAGTTTTATCTACAGTTGGGAATGTAGGAGCTAAGCTAGTAGTGGACTTTGAACAATATAGACAGGGAAGTAATTATTCTTAAAAATAAAAAAAAGAGCTTTTTTAATCACAAAGGCTAAATATCTCAAACTAAGACGCATAAAAGAAAGGAAAATACCAAAAATGGATACAAAAGAATTTCAAAAAAGATCTCTAGTTTCAATATTCTTCTCATATTTTAAACCACACAAAAATTTATTTATGTTAGATATGTCATGTGCATTCTTAATTGCAGTTATTGACTTATCATTTCCAGCAATAACTCGTTATTCTCTATATGAGCTACTACCCATTAATGCTTATAAAACTTTTATAACTATTATGGTGATTATGCTAATTGCCTATACATTAAGAGCTTTTTTCTACTATATAATAACCTACTATGGTCACTCTTTTGGTGTATTAGTAGAAGCAGATATAAGAAGCGATTTATTTCAACATATGCAGGAATTGTCTTATGGATACTTTGATAAAAACCGTACAGGTCAACTAATGAGTAGATTGACAGCAGATTTATTTGATATAACTGAGCTTGCTCATCATGGTCCTGAAGATGTTTTTATATCCACCTTGACAATAATAGGATCACTAAGTATCTTAGTTACTATTCAGTGGAAATTAACTTTAGTTATTGCTTTAA
>Ga0265294_10003193_pt1 | contig 21122 bp, 19 predicted proteins | sample MunlanPumphouse3_FD_192504 | JGI IMG/M metagenome (GOLD analysis project Ga0265294, IMG submission 192504) | Groundwater microbial communities from a municipal landfill in Southern Ontario, Canada - Pumphouse #3 | ecosystem: Environmental > Aquatic > Deep subsurface > Groundwater | place...
GGTGATGGGTGCGGATCTGGCGCAGGATTTTCATGGCCGCAGCCTCGGCGACACGCTCCTCACACCCACCCGCATTTACGTCAAGCCGCTCCTCCGCCTGATCGAGTGCCTCTCGGTGCATTCTTTGGCCCACATCACGGGAGGCGGCTTGCTGGAAAACCTGCCGCGCGTACTGCCGCGGGGCACCCGCGCGGTCATCGACACCGAAAGCTGGCCGCGGCCGCCCATCTTCGATTGGCTGCAGGCCAAGGGCAACATCCGCGACGAGGAGATGTATCGCACCTTCAACTGCGGCATCGGCATGGTCGTGTGCCTGTCACCCGAGGACGTAGACGCAGCGCTCGACATGCTGCAGGCGGATGGGGAAACGGCTTGGCCCATCGGCACCGTCGAGGCCGACGAAGGCGATGCTCCCCGGGTCGAGATGCGCAAGCGGTCATGAGTGTCGCCGCGTCTCGCAAGCTGCCCGTCGTGATCCTGATCTCCGGGCGCGGCAGCAACCTGCAGGCCATCCTGGACGCTGCGGCATCGGGCGACCTGCCCATCGAGATCCGGGCGGTCATCAGCAACCGGCCCGGCGCCTATGGCCTGGAACGGGCGCGGCGGGCGGGCGTGCCTGCAGAAACCCTCGACCACACCCTGTTTTCCGACCGGCAGGCGTTCGATGCAGCCCTGCAGGAACTCATCGACGGTTACCGCCCGGAACTGGTGGTGCTGGCGGGCTTCATGCGCGTCCTCACACCGGGATTCGTGGACCATTACAAGGGGCGGCTGATGAACATCCACCCTTCGCTGCTGCCCGCCTTCCCCGGCCTGCACACCCATCAAAGGGCGTTGGAGGCCGGGATGAAGGAGCATGGGGCAACGGTCCATTTCGTCACAGCCGAGGTGGATGGCGGGCCGCTGATCGTTCAGGGGCGGGTGCCGATCCTGCCCGGCGATGCCCCAGACACCCTGGCCGCCCGCGTGCTGGCCCAGGAACACCGCATCTATCCCCTGGCGATCCGGTGGTTTGCCGAAGGCCGTCTGTACCTGAAAGACGACCACGCCGTGCTGGATGGACATACACTGGAAGAACCGGTGCAAATCCACTCCGACATGAGAGAGGTGACCACCTTGTGAACATGCCCGCCATCCGGGGATTCGGCATCAGGTTCTGGCTGCTTCTGCTGCTGTGCCTGATACCGATTCTCGGGCAAACGACCCCGGGCGACACCGCCCTGCCGGCATTCTCGGCCCAGTACAAGCTCACCCGTAACGGTTTCGCCATCGGCGAAACGCACGCCTCCCTGCAGGCCCGAACGGACGGCACATTCCTCTACGAGGTCCGCACCGACCCCAGCGGTATCCTCGCCTGGCTGACGAACGCCCGCATGCAGGAACGGACGTCCTGGACCATGCAGGGCGAAGAGCTGCTGCCCCTGCAGTACGCCTATCAACGGGTGATCGGCAACAGGGAACGGAGCGTACGACAGACCTTCGATTGGAAGCAGGGTGTCGTGCGTGCCGATATCGGGGGCAAAAGCTGGGAGATAACGGTGCCGGACGGCACCCTGGACAAACTGCTGGTGCAACTGGCGCTCATGCTCGACCTCCAGGCGCAGTCACGGGACCTGGAGTACCGGATCGTGGACGACGGGAAATTGAAGACCTACCGTTTCCGGATCATCGGTCACGAGCGCATCACCACGCCCATGGGCGACTTCGATACGCTGAAGGTCGCACGCATACAGGAGAGCCGCGAGCGATCCACGGTGCTATGGTGTGCCCCCGAACTGCGCTATCTGCCGGTGCGCATCGACCAGGTCGAGGACGGCGTGAACTACTCCATGTCGGTCCGGTCGGTGCAAGGACTCGGGAATCCCCCCGTCTCCTAGCCGCGACACCGGCCGGACTCCGTCTATGCGCGCGGCAGGGTGACGCCCTGTTGCCCCTGATACTTGCCGCCGCGGTCCTTGTAGGAGGTCTCGCAGACCTCGTCGGACTCGAAGAAGATGACCTGCGCCACGCCCTCGTTGGCGTAGATCTTGGCGGGCAACGGCGTGGTGTTGGAGAACTCGAGGGTCACGTGCCCTTCCCATTCCGGCTCCAGCGGCGTCACGTTCACGATGATGCCGCAGCGGGCGTAGGTGGACTTCCCCAAACAGATCGTCAGCACGTTGCGCGGGATGCGGAAGTACTCCACCGTGCGCGCCAGCGCGAAGGAATTGGGCGGGATGATGCAGACGTCGGACTTCACGTCCACGAAGCTGTTGGCGTCGAAATTCTTGGGATCGACGATGGCCGAGTTGATGTTGGTGAAGATCTTGAATTCGTCGGCGCAGCGGATGTCGTAGCCGTAGCTCGACGTGCCGTAGGAAATGATCCGGCCGCCTTCGTTCTGACGCACCTGACGCGGCTCGAACGGGTCGATCATGCCGTGCTCGATCGCCATGCGGCGGATCCACTTATCGGATTTGATGCTCATCTTTTGCCCCGCCCCCCAAGCGGCTCAACGGCTTGACTGCCTGACGCAAAGGCGCGAAGAAAGCTCTTGGAACAAGTCGTAGGTCGGGTCGCGCAGCGTAACTCGACCAGCCGTTGCAACCCGACCTGTACCTGTTTTCTTTGCGCCTTCGCGCCTTTGCGTTGTTGTTATATCCCTTAGTTGTTCTGAATGACGATCTTCGGGAACTTCGCCGCATAATTCTTCGCCTGCAGCGACAGCTTGGCCGCGGCGCGGCGGGCGATGTCCCGGTACATCTGCGCGATGCGCCCGTCCGGTTCAGCCACCACGGACGGCCGGCCGCCGTCGGCGTTCTCGCGGATGCTGATGTCCAGCGGCAGCGAACCGAGGAAATCTACATCGTACTGCTCTGCCATGCGCAGACCGCCGCCGGCGCCGAAGATGTGCTCCTCATGGCCACACTTGCTGCAGATGTGGGTGCTCATGTTCTCCACGATGCCCAGCACCGGCACCTCGACCTTCTGGAACATCTTCAACCCCTTGCGGGCATCCAGCAGGGCGATGTCCTGGGGCGTGGTGACGATCACCGCGCCGCTCACCGGCACCTTCTGCGCGAGCGTCAACTGCGTGTCACCCGTGCCCGGCGGCATGTCGATGATGAGATAGTCGAGTTCCTTCCAGTTGGTGTCGTTCAGGAGCTGCTCCAGGGCCTGGGTGACCATGGGGCCGCGCCAGATCATCGGGGTCTCCTCGTCGATCAGGAAACCGATGGACATGGCCTGCAGGTGGTAGCTGGTCATGGGCTCCAGGCTCTTGCCGTCCTTGGACTCCGGCCGGCCCTGGATGCCCAGCATGCGCGGCTGACTGGGACCATAGATATCAGCGTCCAGGATGCCGACGCTCGCGCCCTCGGCGGAGAGGGCCAGGGCCAGATTCACCGAGACCGTGGATTTGCCCACGCCGCCCTTGCCGGAGGAGACCGCGATGATGTTCTTGACGTTCTGGATCGGCTTCACGCCCTTCTGCACCGCATGGGAGACGATCTGCCAGGAAACGTTGACCTGCGCGGACTCGACGCCGGAAATGGCCTCGATGCGCTGCTTCAGCTTGGCCGCCAATTCGTCCTTGTAGCCTTGCGCGGGATAGCCCAGGACCACGTCCACCGTGACCTTCCCGCCGTCCACCGCGATGTTCTTGATACACTTGGTGGAAACCAGGTCCTTCTGCAGATTCGGATCAATGAACTCCTTTAACGCGGTTTCCACCTGCAACTGGGACACATCTGCCATGTATTTCTCCTCAAATAGCCAAGCAACGTATACCTGACCAATTTACCAGGTTTCATCTGATTTTGCATTTTACACTATTCGAAAGTACCGCGCGCCGTCCTCTGACAGGCAGTCCATAGATGATAGAAGATCCCCGCTCGTCGCTCCCGGCCGTCTATGGCATACTTCCCGTTTTCCTTGCACATGGGCCGGACCTCCCGGCCGTAGTCGAACGGTGCCAACTCCATGACTGACTCTGTCCGCAAGATCCTGGTAACCAGCGCCCTGCCCTACGCCAACGGCCCGATCCACCTCGGGCATCTGGTGGAGTACATCCAGACCGACATCTGGGTGCGGTTCCAGAAGATGCGCGGGCACGACTGCATCTACGTCTGCGCCGACGACGCCCACGGCACCCCGATCATGCTGCGCGCCCAGCAGGAGGGCATCACGCCGGAGCAGCTCATCGAACGCATCGGGCAGGAGCACCGGGCGGATTTCGCTGATTTCGCCGTGGAATTCGACAACTACCACAGCACCCACTCCCCCGAGAACCGCGCCTGCGCCGAGACCATCTACACCCGGCTGCGGGACAAGGGCCACATCGTGCGGCGCACCATCACCCAGTTCTACGATCCGGTCAAGGAGATGTTCCTGCCGGACCGCTACATCAAGGGCGAGTGCCCGTTCTGCGGGGCGAAGGATCAGTACGGCGACGCCTGCGAGGCGTGCAGCCGCACCTATGCGGCCACCGATCTCAAGAATCCGGTATCGGCCGTCTCCGGTGCCACGCCGGTGCTGAAGGAATCCGAGCACTATTTCTTCAAGCTGGGCGACTTCGAGGAGATGCTGCGGGAATGGGTCGGCTCGGGCCGCGTGCAGGAGGGCATCCGCCACAAACTGAACGAATGGTTCGAGGCGGGGCTCCAGGACTGGGACATCTCCCGCGACGCCCCCTACTTCGGCTTCGAGATCCCGGACGCTCCGGGCAAGTACTTCTACGTCTGGCTCGACGCCCCCATCGGCTACATGGGCAGCTTCCGCAACCTGTGCAGCAAGCGCCCGGAGCTGGATTTCGACGCCTATTGGGGCAAGCACTCCGAGGTGGAGCTGTACCATTTCATCGGCAAGGACATCGCCTATTTCCACACCCTGTTCTGGCCAGCCATGCTGCACGGCGCGGACTTCCGCACGCCCACGGCGGTATCCTGTCACGGCTTCCTGACGGTCAACGGCCAGAAGATGTCCAAGTCCCGCGGCACCTTCATCAAGGCCCGCACCTACCTGGAGCACCTGAACCCCGAGGCCCTGCGCTACTACTTCGCCGCCAAGCTCGGCAACGGCATCGACGACCTGGACCTGAACCTGGAAGACTTTGTCCTGCGGGTGAACGCCGATCTGGTGGGCAAGGTGGTCAACATCGCGAGCCGCTGCGCCGGCTTCATCACCAAGCGCTTCGACGGCCGGCTGTCCGATACCTGCGCCGAGCCCGCCCTGTATGACGAATTCGTGCGCGCCGGCACCAGCATCGCCGAGGCGTACGAGATCCGGGAATTCAGCCGCGCCATCCGCGAGATCATGGCCCTGGCCGACCGCGCCAACCAGTACATCGACGAGAAGAAGCCCTGGGTCGTCGCCAAGCAGGCGGGCGCGGAACGCGAGCTGCAGGACATCTGCAGCGTGGGGCTGAATCTGTTCCGCGTGCTCATGGCCTACCTCAAGCCCGTAGTGCCGCGCATGGCGGCGCAGGCGGAGCAGTTTCTCAATATCGACGCGTTGACGTGGAACAAAGTCGCCACGCCCCTCACGGGACACACTATCAACGAATACCGGCCGCTCATGACCCGCATCGAGCAGCGCGCGGTCGAGGCCATGGTGGAGGCTTCCAAGGAAAGCCTGGCGCAGGAGGAGCGGGCGCCGGATGTTGGCACCACGCCGCTGCAGCAGGATCCGATCGCCCCGGAGATCAGCTACGAGGAGTTTGCGAAGATCGACCTGCGCGTCGCCCGCGTGATCAGCGCCAAGGCCGTGGAGGGCGCCGACAAACTGCTGCAACTGACGCTGGACCTGGGCGGCGAAACACGCAACGTCTTTGCGGGCATCAAGAGCGCCTACGCGCCGCAGGACCTGGAAGGCAAACTCGTGGTCATGGTGGCCAATCTGGCGCCGCGCAAGATGCGCTTCGGCGTGTCGGAAGGCATGGTGCTCGCGGCAGGCCCGGGCGGCAAGGACATCTGGGTCATCCAGCCAGACACGGGTGCGCAGCCCGGCATGCGGGTTAAGTAAGATCAACCGGACGACCGGTTTTCGATTGATTTTTATCGCTGACGGTAAAACCTAGCAATCGTATGTTGTTTACCCATGGCCACGTGACTACCATACAAAAAGCGTCAGCTTTTTCCGTAACGTCTTCCAAAATCAACAATCCGCGGTTCACGGACTGATAACTGAATCCCTCGACGCACATGACCGAATACGCCCTGATACTGGTCAGCACCGTACTGGTCAATAACTTCGTGCTGGTGAAGTTTCTGGGCCTGTGTCCCTTCATGGGTGTTTCGCGCAAGCAGGAAACGGCCATCGGGATGGGGCTGGCCACCACCTTCGTGCTGACCCTGTCATCCATCTGCACCTATCTCGTGAGTGCCTGGCTGCTCAAGCCCCTCGGGCTCGAATACCTGCAGACCATCGCCTTCATCCTGGTGATCGCCGCCGTGGTGCAGTTCACCGAGATGGTGGTGCACAAGACGAGCCCCATGCTGTACCAGACACTCGGCATCTTCCTGCCGCTCATCACCACCAACTGCATCGTGCTGGGCGTGGCGCTGCTCAACGTGCAGCAGAGCTACGGTTTCCTGGAATCCGCCCTCTACGGATTCGGCGCGGCGGCGGGCTTCTCGCTGGTGCTGGCGCTCTTCGCCGCTATTCGTGAACGGGTGGCGGTGGCGGACGTTCCGGCGGCCTTTCGCGGCGCTCCCATCGGTCTGATCACGGCCGGTCTCATGTCCCTCGCCTTCATGGGCTTCGCGGGCCTGGTCAGGGGATAGCCGTGCTGATCGCCGTCCTTGCCCTCACCATACTCTCAGCCCTGTTCGGCCTGCTGCTCGGCTATGCCGCCATCCGCTTCAAGGTGGAGGCCGACCCCATCGCGGACAAGATCGACGCCCTGCTCCCCCAGAGCCAATGCGGGCAGTGCGGCTACCCCGGCTGCCGTCCCTATGCCGAGGCCATCGCCAAGGGCGAGGCCGATATCAATCTGTGCGTGCCGGGCGGCGACGCGACCGTGGTCGCGCTGGCGGATCTTCTGGGGCGCGACGCTAAGCCCCTGGGAGGCGACCAGGCCGGTCCGAAACCGAAGATGGTCGCCTTCATCGACGAACAGCAATGCATCGGCTGCACCCTGTGCCTCCAGGCCTGCCCCGTGGATGCCATCCTCGGCGCCGCCAAGCACATGCACACCGTGATCCGCTCCGAATGCACGGGGTGTGAGCTGTGCGTTGCGCCCTGTCCCGTAGGCTGCATCACGATGGTCCCACTCGAACAAACGTTGGCCACCTGGAAATGGCCCTATCCGGCCGAGACGACGAGCTGGCAGCCCCAACCCCCGCAAGAGTGTGTCCAGGGGTGACAAGACCAATGACCAAGCCGCGCAAACTCTGGCGTTTCCACGGCGGGCTGCATCTGCCGGAACACAAGCAGGAGACCTGCCACCAGCCTTCGGTCAAGGCCCGCATTCCCACGCGGCTGATCCTGCCGCTGCAGCAGCACATCGGCCAACCCGCCGAGCCCGTGGTCAAGGTCGGCGACCAGGTGCTCAAGGGCCAGGTGGTGGCGCAGCCCTCCGGCTATGTGAGCGTGCCGATCCACGCTTCCACCTCCGGCGTCGTCACCGCGATCGGCGAGTTTCCCGTCCCGCATCCCTCCGGCCTTCCGGCGCCCTGCATCGTGATCGAGCCCGACGGCAAGGACGAGTGGACGGAGCGCCACCCGGTGGCAGACTACCGCCAGCTCGCTCCCGCCGAGGTGCGCAACCTGATCCGCGCAGGCGGCATCGTCGGCATGGGCGGCGCGGGTTTTCCGACCTTCATCAAGCTCGATCCCGGCCCGGACAAAACGGTGGAGACGCTGATCCTCAACGGCGCCGAGTGCGAGCCCTACATCACCGCCGATGACCGGCTGATGCGCGAACAGCCGCATGAAGTGATCGGCGGACTCATGATCCTGCGCCATGCCCTGCAGGCGCGCGAGTGCCTCATCGGCGTCGAGGACAACAAACCGGAAGCCTATGCGGCCTTGCTGGAAGCCCTGCGCGCGCACCCGGACGGCGACGGCATTCAGGTGGTGCAGATCCCCACGCTCTATCCCACCGGCGGCGAGAAGCAGCTCATCAAGGTTCTGACGGGCAAGGAGGTGCCGAGCCGCGGCCTGCCCAGCGACGTGGGCGTGGTGTGCCAGAATGTCGCCACCGCCGCCGCCATCTACCGCTGCATCACCGCGGGCGAGCCGCTCATCTCGCGCCTGGTGACCGTCACCGGCCAAGGCGTGGCGCAGCCCCGCAATATGGAAGCGCTCATCGGCACGCCGGTGCGGGAGCTTATCGAACAGTGCGGCGGCTATGCCGGCGAGGTCGAGAAGCTCATTATGGGCGGACCGATGATGGGCATCACTCTGCCCAACGACACCGTCCCTATCACCAAGACGACCAATTGCGTGCTGGTCCCCGCGCGCGGCGAGCTGCCCGCGCCGCAGCCCGCCACGCCCTGCATCCGCTGCGGCGAATGCATGCGCGTGTGTCCGACCAACCTGCTGCCGCAGCAAATCTACTGGCACGCCCGCGCGAAAGACTTCGACAAGGCGCAGGACTACAACCTGTTCGATTGCATCGAGTGCGGCTGCTGCGCCTACGTCTGCCAGAGCCACATTCCCCTGGTGCAGTACTTCCGCTTCGCAAAGACCGAGATCCGGGCGCAGGAACACGAAAGGAAGAAGGCCGAGCTGGCTCGCAAGCGTCACGAATCCCGCGTTGAACGCCTGGAGCGCGAAAAGGCCGAGCGGGCCGAGCGGCTACGCCAGAAGAAAGAGGCGGCGGCAGCAACAACGGCGGGCGGCGCCCCGGATCCGAAGAAAGCCGCCATCGAAGCGGCCATGGAACGGGTGCGCGCCAAGCGCGCCGCGGCGCAGGCGGCGGCAGGCGGTGAAACGTCCAATCCCGCGCAGCAGGAACCCGCGGCAGCGGAAACAGCCCAGGCAAAGGAGACAGGTTGATGTTGTTCAGGCTCTCCGGCTCCCCGCATCTGAATGTGCCGGACGGAATGCCGCTGGTCATGCGGCGGGTCATCTACGCGCTGCTGCCCGCCATCGCCGTCTACGTCTGGTTCTTCAGCTGGGGCGTGGTCATCAACATCCTGGTCGCCTCCGTCGCCGCCCTCGCCTCCGAGGCGCTGCTGCTGCAGGCACGCGGCAAACCGGTGCGTCCGGCGCTGGCGGACGGAAGCGCCCTGGTCACCGCCGTGCTGCTCGGCATGGCACTGCCGCCCCTCTCCCCCTGGTGGCTGACGACGGTGGGAACGGTTTTCGCGATCGTAGTGGCCAAGCAGCTCTACGGCGGCCTCGGCTACAACCCCTTCAATCCGGCCATGGTGGGCTACGTGGTACTGCTCATCTCCTTCCCGCGCGAGATGACCGCCTGGCTGCCGCCGCGCGACCTGACCGGGTTCGATATCACCTTCATGCAGACGGTCTCGGCCATCTTCACCGGCAGTCTCGGCGACGGGCTCACGGTGGACGCCGTCACCTCGGCCTCACCGCTCGATACCCTGCGCATAGGGATCGGCATGGCGAAGACCGTGGACGAGGTGGTCCTGAGCCCCACCTTCGGCAGCTTCGGCGGCAAGGGCTGGGAGTGGGTCGACATGGCGCTTCTGCTGGGCGGGCTATGGATGATCTACAAACGGGTTATCACCTGGCACATCCCCGCCGGCGTGCTGGGCGGGCTGGTCCTCATCGCCCTGATATTCCACGGCATCGACCCCAACCGTTACGCCTCTCCCCTCTTCCACCTGTTCAGCGGCGCGGCGATGCTGGGCGCGTTCTTCATCGCCACCGATCCGGTGAGCGCCTGCACCACGCCGCGCGGACGGCTGATCTTCGGCGCGGGCATCGGCATTCTCACCTACATCATCCGCACCTGGGGCGGGTATCCGGACGGCGTGGCGTTCTCGGTTTTGCTCATGAACCTGGCGGCACCGACCATCGATTACTACACCCAGCCGCGCGTATTCGGACACGGGAGGAGCTGAGCGGCGATGCGCAACGTCATCACCTCCGCCGTCATACTGGGGCTGTTCGCGCTGGTGGGCACCTCGCTGGTGGCCTTCACCCACGATGCCACCCGCGACCGCATCGCCACTATCGAACGCGAAGACCTGGTGCGCAATCTGCACCGCATCGTGCCGGAGGATCAGCACGACAACGACCTGCTGGCGGACACCATACAGGTCACCGCGCCGGACGCCCTGGGCACAACGGCGCCAGTCACCGTCTACCGTGCCCGCAAGGACGGAGCACCGGTGGCCGTGGTGCTGAGCCCGGTGGCGCCGGACGGCTATAGCGGCAACATCCGGCTGCTGGTAGGCATCTACCAGGACGGGACCCTGGCCGGAGTGCGCGTCACCTCCCATCGGGAGACCCCCGGTCTGGGCGACCCCATCGAGGAAACCCGTTCGGACTGGATCCTCAAGTTCACTGGTCTGTCCCTGGAGAATCCCGCGGAAGAACAGTGGAAGGTGAAGAAGGATGGCGGAGTGTTCGATCAGTTCACCGGCGCCACCATCACCCCGCGCGCGGTGGTGAAGGCGGTGCGCAAGACGCTGATTTATTTCCGGCAGCACAAGGACGAACTGTTCGCGCCACAGGCACTTGCGGGCGTCGACGATTCAACGCAAAGGCGCTAATGATGTTCTTGGCGCCTTTGCATCTTTGCGTTGGCTTTAGGATTGAACAACGGAGCACGGACAATGGCTGAGATCACCTACGGCAAGATCATCCGCGAAGGATTGTGGAGCAATAACCCAGGGCTCGTGCAGATACTTGGCCTGTGTCCGCTGCTGGCGGTCTCGAACAACGTCGTCAACGCCCTCGGGCTCGGTCTGGCCACCACGCTGGCACTGGTGACCACCGGCATCACGGTTTCCCTGGTGCGCAATTGGGTGCGCCCGGAGATACGCATCCCGGTGTTCGTGCTGGTGATCGCCTCCATCGTCACGGCCATCGAGCTGGCGATGAACGCCTATTTCCACGGCCTGTACCTGGTGCTCGGTATCTTCATTCCGCTCATCGTCACCAACTGCACCCTGATCGGGCGAGCCGAGGCCTTCGCATCCAAGAACAGCGTGGCGCGCGCAACCCTGGACGGGCTGGCCATGGGTCTGGGCTTCACCCTCGTGCTGGTGGCACTGGGAGCCATGCGCGAATTGCTGGGGCAAGGCACACTGCTGTCCCAAGCGCATCTGATGTTCGGCGCGGCGGCGGCTGATCTGCAGTTCACTGTATTCGAGAACTACCGTGGTTTCCTGCTCGCCATCCTGCCGCCCGGCGCTTTCATGGGCCTGGGCCTGCTGATCGCCCTCAAGAACGCCATCGATTCGCGCATGCAACGCCGCGCCACCGAGAAGAAGGCCGTGCCTGTACCGTCGGCCAACGCAGCGACATAGGCCCGCCGCAAGCGGCGGCTGACGGGTTGCGAGCGAGGAGTGGTAGAATCTCCGGCAAGTGTCGATCGCAACCCGCCAGCCACTTCGTATGAATCCCCAAAAACGCCGCGAGATCTATCAGCGCTTCAAGGCCGCCAATCCCAAGCCCACCACGGAACTGGAGCACCAGACCCCCTTTGAACTGCTGGTGGCCGTCATCCTTTCCGCGCAGGCCACGGACAAGGGCGTCAACAAAGCCACCGAAAAGCTCTTCAAGGTCGCCAACACCCCGGCGGCCCTGGTCGCGTTGGGCGAGGAACGGCTCAAGGAGTACATCAAGAGCATCAACCTGTACAACAACAAGGCCAGGAACATCATCAAGACCAGCGCCATTCTGCTCGAACGCTATGGCGGCCAGGTGCCGGGGGAGCGCGCTGCACTGGAGGCGCTGCCGGGCGTCGGCCGCAAGACCGCCAACGTGATCCTCAACACCGCCTTCGGCCAGCCCGTGATCGCGGTGGACACACACATCTTCCGCGTGGCGAACCGCACCGGTCTGGCGCCGGGGAAGGACGTGAACGAGGTGGAACGGAAGCTGACCAAGTTCACGCCCGACGAGTACAAGCACGACGCCCACCATTGGCTGGTCCTGCATGGCCGGTACGTATGCGTGGCGCGCAAGCCCCGCTGCCCGGAATGCCTCATTCGGGATCTGTGCGAATATCGGCACAAGACGACCGAGGAACCGTCCTCGCGCCAGAGGCCGCGCAAGGCGCTAGCCTCCTAACCGGCCCCTGCCTTCGTGGGCTATTTTTCAAAGGACGCAACCGCGAGCGAACACCGCCCATGCTATTCGGCCAAGACCGCCAGCAACTCCGCCAGTTCTTCATCAACGTGTGGCACAAGTACCGGTCGCGCGTGCCGCTGGAACCGTTGGAGGATCTGGTCGCCGGCGTGATCCAGGAACACCCGGAATACCATGCACTGCTCGAAAGCGGCGAGGCCGCCCTGGGGCGCGATTATTTGCCGGAGATGGGAGAGACCAATCCGTTCCTGCACATGGGCATGCACATCGCCATCCGCGAACAGCTCGCCAGCGGGCGGCCCGTCGGCCTGGAGACCGTCCATCGCGAACTCGCCCTGCGGTTGGGGGATACGCACGCGGCGGAGCACCGCATCATGGAGTGCCTTGCGGAGACCCTGTGGCAGGCGCAGCGCGCAGGGGTGGCGCCGGATGAACCCGCTTACATGGACTGCCTGCGGCGGCTCGCCCGCACCTGAACCGGGTTGCGGTACGCCTGCTTCCCGTCAGCGCCGCGCACCCAGCAATTCGATGTGGTAGCCGTCCGGGTCCTGCACGAAGGCGATGATGGTGGTGCCGGCATTCATCGGGCCCGGCTCGCGCACGATCTTGCCGCCGCGCTTGCGGATCTGTTCGCAAGCCTCGTACACGTCGTCCACCTCGATGGCGATATGGCCGAAGGCGTTGCCCATCTCGTAGCGCTCCACGCCCCAGTTGTAGGTCAGTTCGATCACCGCATTGGACGCCTCGTCGCCGTAGCCCACGAAGGCAAGGGTAAACTCGCCCGCGGGATAGTCCTGGCGGCGCAGCAGCTTCATGCCGAGCACCTCGGTATAAAACGCGATGGAACGGTCCAGATCCCCGACGCGGATCATGGTGTGCAGAATGCGCATGCTCTTTCCTCCTCGGTTGCTCGTGCGGAGGTAAATTCTCCGCCCGTTACGACAGCAACAACATCTTCGGCATCACCCACCCGTGACAGAAGGGAAAGCGCCACGACGAGATTGACGGTCAGCGGCAACAGTACGCTACTTGCCCCGCAGGGAGACGGGCTTCAGGCAGTGAAGCAGGCCGTCGTGGTGGCCGACACCAAAAGAATCATTCCTCAGCGATTTTTTTCAGGGCAATGAGATCGCACTGCAGGACGTGGGGTTGGATCTCCTTGGCCACGCCGCTTCGCTTGAACTCGGCGATGATGCGGCTGGCGGTTTCCGTGGTGATGCCGAGCATGGCGCCCATGTCCTCGCGACTGAAGAGCAGGCAGCAACGCTGCGGATCGTTGCCCACGAGGCGCAGCAACAGACGCGCCACGCGGGCGCGCGCCGTCCCGGTGGAAAGCTCCGTCAGCCAGGCATCCGCCTCGGCCAGGGAGCGTTGCCAGCGCTTCAGCAACTGCTGATGGATGCGCGGCGTTTCGGTACTCAGGGTTTCGACGACTTGGCGCGGCAGGCGGCAGGCTTGTACCGGCTGCAGCACGATGGCTGTGTGCTGATAGGGCTGCCCCAGCAGTATCTCGAGGCCGGCGACATCGCCCTGCCGCAGCAAGCGCACAATCCGCTGGCCGCCGTCCGGCAGATATTGCACGAGCTTCACCAGACCGGATCGGACCGTGTAGAGGGCGCTGCCCTGCTCGCCCGCGTGATACATCACGGCACCGATATCGAAACGCAGGTCGTCGATGGGTTGGTGGATGAGGTGGAAATCGTTTTCCTCAAGATCGGCGAACAGCACCAGATCGCGGATACCGCAATCCAGACATTCCGCCTGTCCTTGCCAGGCTGCTTTGATGTTGCTGTTCTTCACGTCAGTGCAGTAGTCGCTCAACTCGCGCCAGACGATGCGGCAAGATTGAGATCGGTTCGTATTGTAACACCACGGAGTCGCGACATTATAGTCAAGATCGAAGCAATTACCTCACTTAATCAGGGGTGGCATTTCCCGCTCCCATGCTCGCCGCACCGCTCTCCAAAATCGCAGACACAATAATCAAGCGCTTCGTTGCGCCGGCCCGCGGGTGCCGTTCCTGAATTCCATGCACCCCATGCGGAAACGGGGCCACGCGGCCCCGTTTCCGCATCCTTCTTCAGCCTTTCCGGCGCCGCGCGGCGATGCGCATGCGCAGGGCGTTGAGCTTGATGAAGCCTTCCGCGTCCTTCTGGTCGTAGGCGCCGGCATCATCCTCGAAGGTGGCGATGTCGGCGTCGAACAGGCTGTCGCTCTCGGACTGGCGTCCTACCACGATCACGTTGCCCTTGTAGAGCTTGAGCCGCACCTTGCCGTTCACATGCACCTGGGAGGCGTCGATCATCTGCTGCAGCATCCGACGCTCCGGGCTCCACCAGTAGCCGTTGTAGATCAGGCTCGCGTAGCGCGGCATCAGCTCATCCTTGAGGTGCGCGACCTCACGGTCGAGGGTGATGGACTCGATGGCGCGGTGCGCCTTGAGCATGATGGTGCCGCCGGGGGTCTCGTAGCAGCCGCGGGACTTCATGCCCACGTAGCGGTTCTCGACTATATCCAGCCGGCCGATGCCGTTTTCGCCGCCGAGCTTGTTGAGCGTGGCGAGCAGCGTGGCGGGGCTCATGCGTTCGCCGTCGATCGCCACCGGATCGCCTTTCTCATAGGTGATCTCGATGTAGGTCGGCTTGTCCGGGGCCCGCTCGGGCGACACCGACCAGCGCCACATGTCCTCTTCGGCCTCCGCCCAGGGATCCTCCAGGACGCCGCCTTCATAGGAGATGTGCAGCAGGTTGGCGTCCATGGAGTAGGGCGACTTCTTGCCCTTCTTGAAATCCACCGGGATGGCGTGCTTCTCGGCGTAGGCGAGCAGCTTCTCGCGCGAGTTCAGGTCCCATTCACGCCACGGGGCGATGATCCGCACCTCGGGCTTGAGCGCGTAGGCGCCCAGCTCGAAGCGCACCTGGTCGTTGCCCTTGCCGGTGGCGCCGTGGGCGATGGCGTCCGCGCCGGTTTCATTGGCGATCTCCACCAGGCGCTTGGCGATGAGGGGGCGTGCGATGGAGGTACCCAGCAGATACTCGCCCTCATAGGTCGCGTTGGCACGGAACATGGGAAACACGAAATCGCGCGCGAACTCCTCCTTGAGGTCGTCGATGTAGATCTCCTTCACCCCCATGGCCTGCGCCTTGGCGCGGGCCGGCTCCAGCTCCTCGCCCTGGCCGACGTCGGCGGTGAAGGTCACGATCTCGCAGCCGTAGGTTTCCTCCAGCCACTTGAGAATGACGGACGTATCCAGCCCGCCGGAGTAGGCGAGCACCACCTTTTTAACTTTGGACATAATACCCTCGAAAGGTCATCTTGCGTTGCTGCATTCAGCACCTGGGTAGGAGCGGCTCTGCTGCGAACAGCCGCCGTTTCGGGACAGAGCCCCTCCTATAGAAGAAGGTTTGCCAGCCGCTTTGAGGCTGCTACCCGGCGTGAAACGCGTATTGTAATTCCAAAGAAAAAACCCCACCAGCGAATGCCGTGGGGTTTTCATCGAACAAGCTTTGGCACGGCGGCAGGAGGTCCGCGCCGGGCCGATGGGTGGCGGTGGCGCTGCCAGCTATTTCACCGCCATCTTCTGCGAGCGGCGCAGCCGCGCGAGCAGCCGCCGCGCCAGGTCGCCGAAGAGCTCCGTCTGGGTCGGATGGGGGTGGATGGCGTGGGCGACCTGCTCCAGGGTCAGCCCCGCGCTCACCATCATCACCGCCTCGCCGATGAGCGTATCGGCGTGATCCGCCAGGAAATGGACGCCCACGATACGGTGGCTCGCCTTGTCGGCGACGATCTTGATGAGGCCGTGGGTCTCGTTGTTGATCATGGCCTTGGCGTCGATGTTCAGCGGCACCTTCACTTCCACCGCGTCGATGCCGCGCGCCTTGGCCTGCTCCAGGGACAGCCCCACGAAGGCCGCCTGGGGGCGGGTGAAGATCACGCCGCAGTCCTTGGTTTCGTCGTATTTCAGATCCTCGCCGAGGATTGCGGAGGCCGCCACGCGGCCCTGCTGGCCTGCGGTATGGGCGAGCATGTAGCCGCCGATCACGTCGCCCACGGCGTAGATGTGGGGCATGCTGGTGCGGCAGCGCGCGTCCGCCTTGATCACGCCCTGCTCGGTCACGACCCCGGCGTTCTGCAATTTCAGCGGCTCCAGCACCGGGCGCTTGCCGGTGGCCATGAGCACGTAATCGCAGGCGAGGTTGTGTTTCTTGCCTGCGGCGTCCAGGTACTGGACCTTCATGGCGCCGGGGCGGCCGGAGATCTTCTCGATCTTCACCGAGGTATGAACGTCCAGGTTCGGGTCGGCTGCCAGGATCTGGGCAAGCTGCGCTGCGATCTCCGGCTCCACCTCCTTGAGGATGCGGTCCTGCGCCTCCAGCAGCGTCACCTTGGCGCCGAAGTCCTGGAAGATCTGCGCCATCTCGGCGCCGATGGCGCCAGCGCCGATCACCACCAGGCGCTTGGGCGGCTTGGGGAGGTCCCAGACGGTGTCCGAGGTGAGCACGCCGCCCGCCTCCACGCCTTCCCGCGCACCGGGGATGGGCGGCACGAAGGGCGGCGCGCCGGTGGCGATCACCGCACAGCCGAAGGTGATGCGCTCGCCCTGGGCGCCGTCGCCGCGGGAGGCGCGCCGATGCGGGTCGTCCGAATTGCCGGAGATGTCCACAAACAGGCGATGATCCGTTTCGAACCAGGCGAAGCCCTGGATCACCTTGATCTTCACGCCCCGGTCGGTTTTGAGGGCCATGTCGCCGCGGGCTTCGAGCACATGACGGCGGGTCTGTTCCAGCTTCGCCCAGTCGAGCCGGGCACGGGTCGTGCCCGTCACGCCCAGGTGTTCGTCATGGGCCCGGTCGCGGAGGCGATCCGCCGCGGCACGCCAGGCCTTGGACGGGATGCAGCCGCGCCACAGGCACTCGCCGCCGGGGAAGGGCGCGTCGTTGATCATGGCCACCCGGATGCCGTGGGCCGCCAGCTCCCGCGCGCAATCTTCGCCGCCGGGGCCGCCGCCGATCACCACCACGTCGTAATCCCAGTCGCCCTCGGGGATCGCCGGGCCGGGGATGGCCATCCAGTTCTCGGGCTGCTCGATGAAGCCCTTCAGGGTGTTCAGGAACAGCGCCACTTCCGCGCCGTTCACCACGCGGTGATCCGCCGTGATGGTGAGCGGCATGCCGCGCTCGCTGGCCGCGGCAATGGCCAGAATGGCCGCCGTGCCGGGCGTGGGGATGGCGTCGAACAGGCTCACCCCCAGCATGCCCATGTTGGAGATCATGAAGGTGGGATTGGCGTACTCCTCGGGCTTCAGGCGCCGCACGCGCCCGCGCGCCACCAGGTCCTTCCACTCGGCATCCAGCTCTTCCAACGAACGCGACTCGCACTGGCGCAGCACCGGCACCACCAGGCCGCCGCCTTCGGCGGCCACCGCCATGCCGATATCGACGAAGTCGCGTTCCACCAGCTTGTCCACCGGCTGGTAGGCCCAGTTCATGCTCGGGTGCTTGCCGATGGCCAGCGCACAGGCCTTGGCGATGGCGACCGTCACCGAGACGCCGGCCTTCTTCGCCGCGCGGATCAGGGCATCGGGCTTGGCGTGGATCGTCACCCGGAAGGTGGGCATGGTGAGCGCCGCAGTCATGGAGTGGCTGACCGCGCGCTCCATCGCCGTCATGGGCCGGCCATGGCCGGGCACCTGGATCTCGGGCATGACATGGGCGGGGATCTGTTCCGCCACCTCGGTGGGCCGCTCGATGGGCTGCGCATGGCGTACGTCCTCGGCCACGATCACGCCGCCCGGGCCGCTGCCCTTGAGGGTATTCAGGTTGACATGCAGTTCGCCCGCCAGCTTGCGCGCATAAGGCGAGGCCTGCTTGTTGTCGGGACGGGGCGCCGGGGCCGCGGCGCCGGGCACGTGGACCGGCGGCGGCCGATGGCCCGGCACCGGATGGGGGCGTCTTTCGTCTTTCGCCGCTGCCGCCACTGATTCCATCCCGGCATGCGCCCGCAGTGCCGCACTATCGGTGCGCACGAACGCCGGTTCGGAGACCAGATAGGCCAGCACACCGCCGACGGGGACCACGCCGTCCACGGGCGCCAGCGGCCCCGAGAGAAAACCCTCGCGGAACACCTCCACATCCATGATGGCCTTGTCCGTTTCCACCTGAGCCACCACGTCGCCGCGCTCGATCCTGCTCCCCGGCTCCTTGGTCCAGGCCACCACCACGCCCTCGGTCATGGTGTCGGAGAGCTGTGGCATCTTGATGACGTGGATCACGCCTTCCGGCTCGGAATCGGAATCATCGGCGGCCGGCTGCGGCGACTCGGCCTTGGCGGCACTTTGCTCGATGGCGGCAACCTGCGGGGCCGTCTCGTCCTCGCCCTGCACATCCGCCGGGTCTGCCACCAGAAAGGCGATGGCCTCGCCCACCGGCACCGTGGAATCCACCGGGGCGCGAGGACCGGAGAGGTAGCCTTCGCGGAACACCTCCACGTCCATGATGGCCTTGTCGGTCTCCACGGTGGCCACCACGTCGCCGCGCTCGACCTTGTCGCCGATGTTCTTCACCCAGCTCACGATGACGCCTTCGGTCATGGTGTCGGAGAGCTGAGGCATCTTGATCACATAGGGTTCAGTCATAGGTTCCCTTCACGAGTCGCAAGTTACAAGCCGCAAGCTTCGAGTCGCGCGCCTGGGTATCGGCACGTGCGTGGCGCACAGCGCATCGGGGGAACCACGCCGGCGTCGCCGCATACATCCCGTTAGCCACTTGTCACTTGCTACTGTTTTCCGAACAGCTTCAGCACGGCGGCGACCACATCCCCGGCGTTGGGGATGGCGGCCTTTTCGAGCCTGCGGTTGTAGGGGATCGGCACGTTCCTGGCAGACACCCGCACCGGCGCCGCGTCCAGTTCGAAGAAGCACTCTTCGTTGATGATGGCGATCACTTCCGCGCCTACGCCCACCGGCGCCTCGGCCTCTTCCACCACCACCGCGCGATGGGTCCTGGTCACCGAGTTGCGGATGCCTTCACGGTCCAGCGGACTAAGCGCGTAGAGGTCCACCACTTCGGCCTCGATGCCGTGCTGCTTGGACAGCACCTCGGCGGCCTGCAGACACCAGTGCACCGAGATGTTGTAGCCGAACAGCGTGACGTCCCGGCCCGGGCGCGCGATCTCCGAGCCTTCCAGCGGATGGAAATACTCGCCGTCCGGCACTTCGCCTTTCATGTTGTACATGAGCTCGTGTTCGTTGATGAACACCGGATCGTTGCAGCGCACCGCGGACTTGATGAGGCCGTAGGCCTGGCGCGGATTGGACGGCGTCACTACGCGCAGCCCGGCGATGCCCATGAACACCTTTTCCATGCGCGCCGAGTGCTGCGCGCCCAACTGGTGCGCGGTACCGCCCGGCGAGCGGATCACGACGGGCGCGGTCAACTGCCCGCCCGACATGTAGCGCACCTTGGCCGCGCTGTTGGCGATCTGGTCCAGGGCGAGCCAGGCAAAATTCACCGACATGATCTCGATGATCGGCCGCACGCCCAGGAACGAGGCGCCGATGCCGAGACCGGTAAAGCTGTTCTCCGAAATCGGCGTGTCGATGACCCGCTCCGGACCGTACTTGTCGTACAGCCCCTGGGTCGCCTTGTAGGTGCCGCCCGCCACACCCACGTCCTCGCCCATCACGATCACCAGTGGATCGCGCGCCAGTTCTTCGTCCTGAGCGCGGCGGATCGCCTCCCAATACATCATCTCGGCCATCAGTTGACCCCCCCACGGACATACGGATCGTTTTCCGCCAGCACGTACTTTTCCAATTCCTCCACCGCAGGCTCCGGCGACTCTTCGGCGAACTTGATGATCTCGTTTTCGATCTGATCGTGAATCGCGGCATCCATCGCCTGATATTCCTCCATCGTGAGCTCGCCCGCCTCGATCAGCCGGTCGCGCAGGATGATGATGGGATCGCGGGCCAGCCACATCTGTTCCTCTTCCTTGCTGCGGTAGGACTTGGAGTCGGACATGGAGTGGCCGCGGAAGCGGTAGGTCTTGAGCTCCAGGAAATACGGCCCGTTGCCGGAGCGCACGTGATCCACGGCCACCTTGGCCGCGGCGTACACCGCCTCAACATCCTGGCCGTCGGCCCAGGCGGAGGGAATGTCGTAACCGCAGGTGCGTTTGTATTGATCCACCACCGCGGTGGAACGGTTGATGCGCGTGCCGATGCCGTAGAGATTGTTCTCGCACACGAACAGCACCGGCAGCTTCCAGAGGCTGGCCATGTTGAGCGACTCGTGGAAGGTGCCCTGGTTGTTGGCGGCATCGCCCAGGAAACAGATGGCGATCTCGTCGCCGCCCTTCATCTTGATGGCCTTGGCCATGCCCACCGCCAGCGGGAACGGCCCGCCCACCAGGGCATAGCCGCCCATGAACCGGTGCTCCACGTCGAAGAAGTGCATGGAGCCGCCGCGCCCTTTGCTGCAGCCGGTCTCCTTGCCGAACAGTTCCGCCATGGCAGCCTTCGGGTCCATGCCGCACTTGATGGCGTGGATGTGATCGCGATAGCCGGTGATCACGTAGTCGTAACCGGGTCGCGCCGCCTCCATCACACCGTGGACGCAGGCCTCCTCGCCGGGATAGAGATGGAGAAAACCGCCGATCTTGCGTTCGACGTAAGCCTCATAACAGCGCTCTTCAAAGCGACGCGCGAACAGCATCTCGCGCAACAGTCGTTTCTTGTCAGCGGAGTTCATGGCGCTCCTTATGGTATTGATAAGTTCTAGTTTATGAAAACCTGGAGCTTCTTAAGATGAAAGGTATGATCAACGTTTTGGGATGGCAGGTCAAGGCGACCGGAACGGACATCGGCAGCGGACCGAAACCGTGCCCAATCAACGACGGAAACGCAGAACACG
>Ga0265294_10003195_pt1 | contig 21118 bp, 34 predicted proteins | sample MunlanPumphouse3_FD_192504 | JGI IMG/M metagenome (GOLD analysis project Ga0265294, IMG submission 192504) | Groundwater microbial communities from a municipal landfill in Southern Ontario, Canada - Pumphouse #3 | ecosystem: Environmental > Aquatic > Deep subsurface > Groundwater | place...
TCAATCAAATGAAAATGCTGGAGAAAATATTCAACCACCAACAACAAGTTTCTTTGAAGCGAATTTTCAAAACTTAAGTAGTGAATCACTTGAAACAATGATGAGAATATTAAGCGGAAAGATTAGTCCTGCAACTTTAGGCTATTCGGTAGCAAAGAATGAAAGTGATTTGTCTCAAAGAGAGAAAGAAAAAGTGACAATGAAAACAGTCGGCAAAGTTATCGATATAGAAGAGAAGATACTTAAGAAGTTATTTAATATCGCATTAGCGTTAAATCAACTAATGCAAGATGAGAATGCATCGTTCGAAAAACAAACATTCACAATCAACTTTCCTGAGTATGCATCTGAATCATTTGAAAGTAAAGCAACAACACTTGCACCATTATTCGCAGCAGGAATGATTAGCCCCGAAAAAGTAGTTGAAGAGCTTTGGGGCGATAGTCTTTCAAATGATGACAGAAAGAAAGAAATTGAATACATTAAAAGTAAGCAAACATCAACAATAGATAACTTCGAAGATTTTAGTGATAGAAATGTATACTAGTGATAGTTTTAAAATTGCGGAAAGAAATATCTCTGATGAATTAGAAAGCATCGCAGATGATTTAGCATTGGCATCAACATTATTTCTACTTAAAGGTGTAAAAGGTAATGATTTGTATCGATGGTATGGACTTCAAATCTCAGCAAGTTTATTATTTACAAGAGAACTTAATAAATTAGCAGAAAAGAAAATTAAAGGTTTAGACAAGTTTATAAACGAACAATATGAAAATGTTAATAAACTAGCAAGCAAAGAACTTGGAAGAGAAGTGAAATTTGCACCATTAAATGCCGATATTGAGATTGCAACAATAAAAGAAGCAGTTTCTAAATCAAGAGACAATGTAATCCAGCAAGTTGCTTCTAGATACAATGGCTTAAAAGAAAAAACACAACCGCTTTACAAGACAATATTTCAATCAATGGGTAATCTTAAAGATCAAGTTAAAATCGCTTACACAAAGAAAACACCACAGCCTGATGGAACAATTAAATATACAACAAGAAATGTATCTTACAAAAGTTACATAGATATGCGTGTAAGGACCGATATTCAAAGACAAGCAACTGATTTATTGCTTGCTGGAGATGGAAAATTATTTAGAGCGACTTCATATTCTGATTGCGCTCCAGACCACAAGGATTATCAAGGTAAAGTTTATGTAAAGGAAAAATATCAAAACGAATATCCACATCTTAAAACTGTTGAATGGGTTGTTGGAGCACCTGTTTATTTGACAACAAGACCAAATTGCAGGCACATTCTTATACCAGTTAAAAATGAAAGCGATAAACCACAACCAGTTTATAGAAGTAAAGAAGTTGATAAGAACTATGAATTATTAGAGCATCAAAGAGATTTAGAGCGAAATATTAGAAAAGCCAAGACAAAAAAGCAAATTTTGGAGAATGAATTAACATTCGCAAAAAAAGGCTCTGATTCTTATAATCAAATCAATAGTGATATTCATTCAGTAAATCAACGAATAACTTCTTATAACTCTGAAATAAGAAATCTAGTTAATAATAATGACTTTCTTAAAAGGCAACCAAGAAGAGAAAGAGAAGACCAAGTATCGTATGATTTGGGTGTTAAATTAAATGGCGACTTAGGGGCGTAACCTCTTAAAATAATCGAGTAATGACGTAATCATTAAAGGAGCATCAAATGGAAGACAATTTAAATGACATTAACAATCCTAATCCAATCGAAGAAGGCGGAAAAGGGAATACTGCACCAAGTGCAACAGGCACAGAAAAGCCTGAAGAAAATAACCCTGCTCTTCAACCATCTAAGGATGGAGACCGAGATTACAACAAGCTAGCGGAAGAGAATCGAAAGTTAAAAAATGACTATGAAAAAAAGTTTAAAGAATATGATGCAAAAATCAGTTCATTAACCGATGAAATAGCAATTTCTAAACTAAATGATGAAGCTCGTAAAGCTGGAGTTGAAGACAAGCATGTTACAGATTTATTTGCTATCATTAAAGGAAATGGAAAAGATATTACTGCTGAAACAGTTGCAGAATTTTCAAAACTTCATCCTGAATGGCAAAAACAAGCAAATGGAACTGGAGTGCGTGTTATGGGTTCAGCAAGTCCTGAACCAGAAAACCCTGAAGAAAATAAAGTCAAAGATGACATTGTTAATAATTGGGGAAGTAAAAAATTCTAAAAGGAGAATTAAAAAATGGCAAACAGTATCAGTTTAATTACCAAGTACGCTGCTGAAGCGCTTGATAAAAAGTTCGTTCAAGAATCAGCTACTTCTATTCTAGAAGATAGTTCAATTCCACTAAGATGGGTAAATGCTCACACAGTTGAGATGCCATCAATCACATTAAGCGGTCTTGGAGACTATTCTAAGACAACAGGATTTCCATCAGGAGATGTTAGTTGGACATGGCAATCACTTTCAATTTCCAAAGATAGAGCAAAATCATTCTCAATTGATGCAGTAGATGATGAAGAAGCAGGAAATGTATTCCAATATGTTTCAAGCGAATTCTTAAGAACAAAAGTAGTTCCTGAAGTAGATGCTTATCGTTTCTCAACAATTGCTGGAAAAGCTGAATCAGCTGGAACAATTACTACAGCATTAACAGCTGCAAATATTATCACTAATTTTAATATTGCATTAAAGTATTTTGAAGATAATGCAGTTCCAACAGACAAATGCGTATGGTTTGTTTCAACAGAAGTTAATCAACTTTTAAGAAATACTACTGAGTTGACAAAATATATTAGAGTAGATGATAAAATTGAAAACGGTGTTAGCACAAAGATCCGTTATTATGAAAACATTCCAATTGTTGTAGTTGAACCAACAAGATTCAAAACCGCTTACACATTTGGAACTGATGGATTTGCAGCAGCTTCAGGTGCAGTAGCAATTAACTTCATGTTAATCAATAGAGATTGCACTTTACCAGTAAAGAAACATGAAGCAATCAGAGTATTTGCTCCAAATCAAAACATTGATGCAGATGCTTACAAATTTGATTACAGACTTTACCACGACATTTTTGTTCCAACAAACAAGACTGCAGGTGTATTCCTAGCAAAAGCAGCAGCATAGTAGCACAGGGTGGACTTTTGTCCACTCTTAAATCTAGATAATGGTTAAAAGGTTCGATTCCTTTAATCTAGACCAAAGGAGAATAAAATGAGTGTAACTTATGAGACTTTAGCAGAAATAGAAGCTTTTTTACAAATTGATGATGATTATTTTTTAGAACAAAAAGGCGAGAACTTATCTCGTTTATTAGTTTTGGGAGATTTAGAAACAGAGCCTGAAATAAAGAGAAGAAGCGATGAAGCTTATCGCAGACTTAAGAATGCGGTTAATTCTAATTCAGTTCTAAAATGGAATCTTCTTAAATACTCTGATAATCAATTAATAGAATTAAAGAGAATAGCATGTGATTATATGAACTATAATTTAAAGACAGGCGATTTATTTCAGTATGGCGGAATAAATCCTGATGGAAGCCAAATTCCGCTTGTTCCAAGATTTATAATTGATGATTTAAGAAGCAATGGAATAATTACTTGCAATATTCAAAGGATAATAAGATGAACGAATACAAATATCGTTTAAAAGCACAATTATTTTATTCAACAACAGTAAGCCATACAATTACTATTACAAGAGAATGGGATTATCTTTCATTCATAACAATCCAACCTTTTAAATCATCAATAGATATTCAATCGCTTAATAGAGCAAGAAAAACGGAAGGAATTATTGAGACATGCACTTCACTGGATTATCAAATCGATGATTACATTAAAATTGGAGATTACAAATATCGTATAACTGATGTAGAAATATTGGAAAACGGAAGACAATTATCTATTATTAAAGAAAAAATCTATAGGATAACTTTAAGAAAATGATAGACATTGATTTAGTTACAAAATTAGTTGAATCACAAATTATATTTCGTTGTCCAAAAGATACTAGAAATCTTGTAAATAGTGAAAGGAACTTTATAGGTGCAGATTTTAGCGCTGTAATGATTGGCGGCGAAATGGCTAAATATATGCCATATACAAATGAGCCATGGATTAGTGCAAAATGGCATGGCAGAAAGAATCCAAATGAAAGTTGGTGGGATAAAACTTTAGATGACTGCATAGACGTTCTTGAAGGTGCAGATTGTAGGAGAGAGAAATGAATATTAACGAATTGTTAGAAAATTATTTACAAGACAAATTATCAACTTTAATGTTGAATTCTACTTTTAATCCAGTAGTTTATGATGAATTAAATTACAAATATGAGTCAAATGATGATGAAATAACTTGTATTTTTTCTGGTGGTGCAATAATTCAAACTGATGTATCATTGCCAATTTATCAAGAAGCATTCGTTTTGAATGCAAGGACTGAAAAGAATGGTTTTGATGCAACAAACAATATGCTAAATGATTTATTTATTGCGTTAAATAACTCTTGGGTAAAACTTGGCTCATACGAATGCAGACTTGTTCTTAACGCTCCAGTAGTAATGAATCCTTACACAGCAACGCAAGAAGGCATTACTAATACTCTTTATTTAAGAGGAACAATCTATTTTTCGAGCGGAACAATAGAAACTAATCCTACTTATTTTATTAATGGCACAAAAGTTGCAGTAATTGATCCGATTATTGAAGTTGATAAAAAGGGGCAAGAAGAGAACTCATCGGGTGTCGGAAAGTCTACATCAGATTATAAAATGCTTATGATAAAGTTTTCTCTTCCTTTAACAAGAGACACAGTAGTTCAAGATTTATACAATGAAACAATAAATATTGAGAGCAATTACTCATTTAAAGAAGAAGTAGTAGAAGGTTGGACTATTATTGGAAATCCAACATTAAGCGAACCTATATCGTTTATAAACACGATTAAACCATTATTTGATACATATTATACAAATCATACATTAGATACTTACAAAGGGCTCGTGCTAAAAATTAGTGCAGGTGGCTATATAGAAGGTTCATCAGGTGTTGAACTTGACAATCAAAATGGAGTAAGAACTTACTCTTGGAATGGAACTAATCAAGTTGTCTGCTTAAATAAAGAAGGAACTAAGTATCAACTTTATCCTTATGATTATTCAGGAATTAAAGAATGGACTAATTTATTTGCGGTGCAAGTCATCAAAGCAACTGATACAGAAAAGGGTCTAGCAACCTTAAATGTTATTCTTCAAAGGAAAGCATAATGGGAACTACTTATACTGCGATTATTACGCAAAAAGATCAAAACTTAACTGAGAGTCAACAAATTGAAAGAGCCTATGGACAATTAGATGATACTAAGACAGTTGGCAATCAAATAATGACATTTAAAAATAGTGTCATTTTTGCGCAATGTTATCGATCATTGAAATCGGTTGGACAATTTGCAGTTTCAAATTATGGAAATTTAACAGGAGATCAAATAACTCAAAATGAGATAAATAACGTTCTAGCAGTAACTGGTGTTGTTTCTTCAATAGCAACAGGATTTGCAGTAGGCGGAATTGTTGGTGGAGTTGCAAGTGTCATTGCTGAAGGAACTAAAATAGGATTGGATTTATACAAACAAAATCAATCCGCAAAAAAGCAAAATTTAGCAACTTCAGGTTACATAGCAAGAATTGGAGAAGTTAAGGAGAGTGGTGGAAGATGAACGTTTATATCAATAATACTTCATATCAAATTATTGGAGACTTAACTGTTTCAAAATATAACCAAAAAACATTAGATAGCGGAATGTTTTATTTGCGTGGGAATATTGATTTATCAAAATATACTAAAGTTTCATACACAAACTTTAATCAAATGGTTTGGCAAACTCAATATTTAAGCGAAAGTAATAAAACGCAAGTTACCACGATAGAATGGACTAAGATTCTTGAAGAATTAGTAATAAGTGGGTTTGCTTATTCAAAAATTCTTACGGGTTCAGCAATGTTTAATAATATAGTTGCAAAGTTAAATCAAAGAATAGTCTATACAGACTATGTTTTAAATACTTCAATGATTGATAATACTCTATTTAGTGGCAATGGAACTGAAATAGTGATTGACGGGTCGCATAATATTCGTGAGATTTTAGATTATTTCTTGGAAACATTCGGTTTAGAAATTAGAGTTCAATCTTGTGAAAATAAAGTTCTATATTTGAAATTAGACAATCCTAACTTTGACATTGATACCGCAACTGAAGTTGAATACGTAACGCCTTATGTTTCAGACATTAAAGGTGATGAAGTTGTTGACAACCTTGCAACTGATTTATCGAATGTAGTAGTAGACGAAGAAATAAAAGAAGCACCACTTCAAATTGTCAGTGAATCAAGCGAGTTTTCAACTGACAATGGAATAGTTAAAACAACTCAACCGATTTATAAAATGAATAAATGCGATATGGTTCTTAAATCATTGGCAGATTCTAGTGAATCAACTGTTGCTTTAAGAATTGCTTACTATTCAAGCGAATCAGCGACAGTTCCATCAATTGCTAGTATCTTGATTAAAACTGATACTTTATTTCATGTTAATATAAACGATTATGTTGTAGATAAAGAAGAATGGGATGTTTTATCACATGATCAAAAAGTTCCAAGATTTTATTTTAATCGTGGCAATAACAAAATTGAACATATTACGAACAACGTAAGATATGCAAATGGTTTATTTGATACTCAGCCTTATGCACAAATATTGACAATATTAAATAATAATTATACAGATTATGAAGGAACAATTGATTACGAGCCTGCAGTTTATATTTATGATAATTTAGATAGTAATTCACTTGCTTATTTTCAAGCACAAATGAATAATTTAGGTTGGTATCCAAGAACCGATTTATATGGAACAAGAGGTTTTCTTTTGAGAGGTGTTGAATTAGCAACATCATGGACTTTATTTTATCTTCAGCCAACATATACGACTCAAACAGGAATATTTATTAAAGTTGGAGATAATGGAACATCTTTAATTGACAACCAAACAGCAAGTCAAATAAATGAAGATAGATTTGTTGATTCGCAAAATTCAAAACTTAGAAGAATTGGAAATAAAGAAATAACAATAGATTCAAATGGTAGTGATTATTATTCAGTAGGAGATTATTTCGACATCGGAAGCGACAGATTTATACTTGATGAACTTCAAATCGGAATATCTGATAATAATATTAAGCAACATTACCACTTTTCAAAAGATTATAATTTCTTAAATATAAAACAAGGTCTTTCAAAAGAGCTTCGACTTTATTCGATAGCGACAGAAGGCTATGTAAAAGCGAGTATAGAGCAAGCTGTAAATGCAGATTTATCATCGTATAAAGGCGCAGTAATTCAAGTTAATGTTCCGCAAATTGATTCATCTACTACCTACGTTCAGAAGTATATATGGTTACCGCTGACAAAAGTGATGAATTCATATATAATTCATTTCCAAGATAATTACTCAGCAATCAAATATCGTTATGTTGCGTATACAAATATTTATACTTCATTAGACTGTGCTTATTGCAACACATCAACAGGAGAACAAACAAATAAAGTAATTTATCTTACAAGCGAAACACCTTCATCATACACAAGCGATGGATATCCATGCGTATCACTAAATCAATTTACTGATCTAAAATATTTCACGATGATTCAAGAAAAAGATATGCTCGAACAATGGGAAATTATCTTGTATCGAGCAAGCAATGGTAAATCATTAAATAATATTTGAAAAAAAGCAAAATTATAATATAATATAAGAAAGGAGACAAAAATGACATCAATAATTTTATTAAATGAACTACTTGAGATTATAAACATTAGTTCAGAAAAAGACATACCACAATATTCGCACAATGCTAGCACAGTTCAAATTACGCTACCATTAATAAGTTATTCAACAATTGAATTGCATTATAAAACTGATTATACAGAAGGATCAATTGCACCAACATCAGTTAATGTTTCAACTTCTACAATTGGACTAATTTTCTTAATTCCACAAATTATGACTTTATATGCTGGAAAATTAAAATGTTGGTTAGTTGTAAAAATAATTGATAACAATAATAATATTACGAGTTTATTTGCATCGGATACTTTTATATATAATATTACTAAAACAAATGTAACTGTTACAACAATAGATACTACATCATATGATCTTCTTTTAGCACTTATAAATACAATTATAAATGGAACAACTCCAGCTAATAAAGCAACTAATGATGCAGATGGAAATGAAATTTCATCTACATATCTCAAATTAATTAATATTGCTAATTACTTGGTAGATAATGTAATATCAACTAATGTTGACAAAGGCTTAACTGCAAATCAAGGAAAAGTATTAAAAGACTTGATTGATAGTATTACATCAGGAGATTATTTGATTGATAGTCTAACTTCATCTGATATAGAAAAAGGTTTAACTGCAAATCAAGGTCGTGTACTTAAAAGTTACATTGATGCTTTAAATACAGGAAAGATATCAATTTCTGACATTGTTGACACACTTGTTTCAACATCAACAATCTTTCCGCTATCCGCAAATCAAGGCAAGGCGTTAAAAGATTTATTAGATACTCATGAAGCTGATAATACAAATCCGCATTTAGTAACAAAAGCACAAGTAGGGCTAGGAAATGCTGACAATACTTCTGATTTAAATAAACCAGTATCGACAGCAATGCAAAATTCTTTAAACTTAAAAGCCGACATTGATGACACATGTTATACATTTGATATGACATTATCAAGCGATTTCATTTTAACAATTGCTCTTAAAGACTTAAATGGCAATACTCTTGTTACGAAGAATGTTGATTTCCCTCTTGAAGAAATGGGAATCGTATCAGGAACATATAATGCAGAAACTAAAACTTTAATTCTAACACTTGCAAATAGCGACACAATCTCAATTCCAATCGGCGATTTAATTGATGGGCTACAATCAGAAATTACTCCTACAAATAAGTTATCAAGCGATTTAGTTGATGATACAAACCATACTAATTTATTCGTTACATCGGCAGAAAAATCCACTTGGAACGCTAAACAAAATGCACTTGTTTCAGGAACAAACATTAAAACGATAGCAAGCAAATCAATAGTAGGAAGTGGAAATGTTTCTTTAGATAAAAATGATGTAGGTCTTGGAAATATTGACAACACATCGGATCTTAATAAACCAGTATCAACAGCGACACAAACTTCGCTTAATACAAAGCAAGATAAAACTCTTGTATACTCAAGCGTAAATGCAATATTTTCAGCTGACACAACTTATGAAAGTTATGGTTATCGTAGTTCATTATCTTTAACTGGAGTAACTTCAACCTGTATCGCAACAGTCGTTTTTTCACTCGAACAATCAAATAGTGGAAATTACGCTCCAATATGTGAAACAGGATCAGGCGTTGTTTATATTTATTCAAAAGTTGCAAACGCAATCACAATTCCTACAATAATGGTGGAGGTGGCATAATGCTTGGCAGAACTAATGCAATACAAGTTATTCCAAAATTAAACGCTCCAACAGTTTCTTTAAACGAATCTACACTTACCATAACTGATGGAAATAACGGTAATTTTACACAATCATTTGATATTTATAAAAATGGTTCATTCTTGGTTAACCAAACAGGAACAACCTACGATGTTTCATCTTATGTAGGCGCATATTTTACTGCATTATGCAAGGCGGAACACTTCTATGATTCTAATTTATCATCATCAATTCAATACAATGTTATCTTGGCAACACCAGTAATTTCATTAAGTGGTGATACTCTATCTTGGAGCGCTGTTACTTATTCTTCATCATATCGTATTTATGAAAGCACAACACTAATTGCGGAAATTACAAATACTTCGGTTGATTTATCAACTTATTTCACTTCTAACGGTTCGCATACTCTTTCTGTTGTTGCGGTAGGTTCGCCTTATACAAATAGTGCAAACTCAAATACACAAACATATGAAAGATATACAGTATCTAATAATTTGACTTCTTGTGTTAGTAGCAATAGTTCAACAATTGTAACAAAAGGTAGTTCTTATAATGCAACATTTACTGCAACAAATGGCTATTATATTAACTATGCAAATGTCACGATGGGTGGAGTTACGCAATCTTATACAGGAGCAACAGATGGAACTGCATCTACTGGATCTATTTCATTAACAGTATCAGGAGCTATTGTCATAGCAGTAACTGCTACTTATAAACTTTCATCGCCTACAAATCTTTCATTGAGTGGAAATATTTTATCGTGGAGTGCGGTAAGTAATGCAACTTATTACAATATTTATGTTGATGGAATAATGACTATAAATAGTGTAACAACAACTTCGCAGTCTATTGTAACATTGTCAAGCGCGACACACTCAGTTCAAGTTCTAGCTGGAAATGACAACTATCTTGATAGTTCTTTATCAACAGCATTAACAATTTACCCTATTGCTTTAACATTAACAAATGTTGTCAAAACTTCAGGAGCAACATTCATTGCTACTACTGAAAGCATTGTTGTATCAGCATCAGATGGTTATAATTTGCCTTCCACAATTACTGTATCAGGAGCAACTTATACTTGGACACAATCTACAGGGACTCTTGTTCTCTCCAATCCAACAGGAGCAGTAAGTGTAGGTATAACAGCAACGGCGGAGCTGATTGAAGAAACTTATATTACATTTTCCTCAGTTTCTTCATTTACCTTAAATACTTATAACACTTCAAAGAATTGGAACGGAACATTGGAATATTCAACAGACACTATAAATTGGACTACTTGGAGTGGAACTTCTATTTCATCAGCCGTTTCTAGCGGGTCATATAAACTATATGTGCGTGGCACGGGAAATAGTTACATAAATACTTTATCATTGCGCACAGAAGGAAGATGGGTTTTGACTGGTTCAAACATTTCTTGCAGTGGTAATATAAATAGTTTATTAGACTATTCAACCGTTTCACTTGGTGGTCAACCAACAATGGATATGTGTTGCTATTGTTTTATGTTTTATGGTTGCACTAGTTTAACTTCTGCTCCAAGTCTACCAGCAACAACAATGACTTTACGTTGTTATTCAAATATGTTCCAAGATTGTACTAGTTTAACTACTGCACCAAGTCTACCCGCAACTACACTAGCAAATTATTGTTGTGAGGCTATGTTCCGTGGTTGCACTAGTTTAACTTCTGTACCAAGTCTTTCAGCAACTGCACTTGCGGACGGTTGTTATCGTGAGATGTTCTATGGTTGCACTCTTATTAAGTTAAGCACAACACAAAATACAACATACAAAAACGCATATAGAATACCAACTACTGATACTGGAACAGACGCAGGAGTTTCAATGGCATCTATGTTTGCTTCAACTGGCGGAACATTTACTGGAACACCAACAATTAACACTACTTACTACACTTCAAATACAATAGTATAAAATGGGTTACTGGCTTCTCGACAAAGTAAATAATCAATTCTATGCAAATAGTGGAAGCGGAACTTTCACTGGACAATAAAAAAAGAAATTAATCGTATTAGAGGAGAATTGCATATGAAAAAACATTGCAGAAATAAAAAATGTCAAAACTGTTTTATTTGTAAATACGCAGTTAAGTGCATAGTTCTTATAAAAAAGGAGGTATAAGATGGCTTGTAAGAAAAAAGGCAAAGGCGGAAAAAAATGAGAGGCTATCGAGGTAATCCTTATAAAGACTTATTAATAATGAGTTATATAGTCTTAGGATTTTGCCTGATACTTCGATTTTTAAACCTTTATGATTTTCAAATTATTGAGACATCTGAATGGTATGTTCGGACTGAAAAAGAACTAGGTAAATCCTAGTTCTTTAATGCCTTCACGAAAAAACACGAATTATTTATTTAATAATAACGCGAGGTAAAATTATGGACATCGATAAAATTATAGATACATGAGTAAAAAGGATATTAGAAAAAGATAATTACAATGATTACAAAACTCTTGAATATGAAATTCACACAAGAGCAGTAGGCTATCATTTAACAAGTAAAGAAGCAGAAGATTTAGTCGATGATGTTTCAATGCACTGGACAAAAGAACAAACTAATCAGTTTAAAGGCAATCACGAAGAGAATGATTTCTATGCTGCACTTAACCTAGTTTATTGTATATTCAAGAATGAGAAATATTCAGTTTCTGATTATGTTACTTTAGCAAACTCGTTTCTAAACGATGAAGAAAGACTAATTAAATATTATTATTTTGTTTTATAAAACCTAAAGGTTTTAAATGCTGGCTTTTTTAAGTTGGCATTTTTTTCTATTGTTTTATAACTTTTATTATATTATAATAATATTAAAAGGAGAACACAAATGACAAGAGAAGAATATGCAAAGTTGAAAAACCAATCCATCGGAAAAACTTTGCTTAAAGGAATTAAAGATGGAGAAGAAATTGTTATTGATTATCAAGACATTTTAGATGAAACAGAAGAAGCTAAAAAGTTAAGAGAACAAACGAGTTATTTGATTAAAAAGGAAAAAGAAACAAAAAAGCAAATTAGAGATGTAATTCACTCTCTAAAGGAGATTTTCAAATGAAAAAAATAATAGTAGGAATTTTAACATTCATTATTTTGATTGGATTTATTGCTCCAGTTAAAGCCGAAGAAGTTACTGAAGCACCAACCGATGATCCAACAACTGAAGTTACTGAAACAACTGAAGAGACAACCGAAGATAGACTCAGCGAAATAGAATCTCAATTACAAGCAATCCAAGATGGAATAACTGCTGATGAAATTGATAACTCAACACCAGTTAAATGGCTTGAAAAGTACTTAGGAATATCACTCGCAGGAATAGGATCATTCTTACTTGGAATATTTGCAACATTGTTAATTTTTATAAAGTATCTTAAAAAAGCAAAATCCATCATAGGAACATCTGATTCGTTAAGTAAGAAAACACAAGCACTTTGCAAAGAAACTAATGGTATGATTGACACAGTTCAAGTTCAAATGGCTGAAATAGTTGCTGAGAATAAATTGGTAAGCGAAGAAACAAAAACAAAACTGCTTGCTATGTCTGCAACAATTGATAATTTCCAAAAGTATATTGATAACAATAATAAATCAGTTGTTTTATTATTAGATCAATTAGATGGTGCACTAGATGATAAAGAAGAAATATAAAAATAAGAAAACTTGGCTCGGAATAACCGAATGGGCTGGTTTTCCTATTTCAATGGGAATTCTAATCGGATTACGATTCAAAACTTGGTTTCAAGTTTCTGAAACATCAGCCGAAGCTGGTGGAGTAAGAGTTCAAATTGGCATTGGATTTGTAATGGCTTTAATTGTATTCGTTCTTGTAATAATGAAGAAAACTAATTTCTTAAAAGGAATTTGGGGTTGGATTCTTGCACTTGGAATTACTTATTGTTTAAGAACAATAATTAATGAATTATGGTTGATTTTGTTAGCATTAACAATTGCAGAATTATTATACACAATAATAAATCCATACTACGAAGATGCTTGTAAACAATATGAATTAGTTAAAGATACAACTATTCAAGAACAAGTTAAGCACGACATAACAGAAGAGTATTCTGGAAGAGTTTAATATGGAAACTAAGACAGACAAGTTAGTCAATTTTTTTAGAAGTAATTTTCTAACATTAATTTTAGTAATTGTTACGTTCGCTTATTTATTTTTAGATTTCTTCGATTTTGGATTAGCGGATAAAACTTGGTATGAACTTATTGGAATATTTACTGTTAATTTTGTATTTGGTTACGCGATAAATAGTTTAATTTCAAACGAAGGATTAAAGAGTGGGCAAGAAAGCCCAAAGTATAAAACAGCATTAAAAACGTATGGTGATGAAAAAATTAAGACTGATGCATTTAGTGAATTTGCTGAAGATTTTTGCGACAAGTATAATGTAAGACAACATGAGAGAATCATGTTTGAATATTATAGAAGTTATAACCTTAAATATAATTTAGTTAAAGAAAACAAATATGATTTAACCAAACTTACAAAAAAGCAAAATCAGGCAATTAAAAGAGCTGATAAATTAAAAATATTGAATATTAGTCCTAAATACTTGTTTTCATTAAGCAACAAACCATATAGAAGCGAAAAAGAAACAGATGATATCGCAATCCACATCGTTAAAAGAGATGTGAAAAAGTTAGTAAGCAAAGTTGTTCTTGCAGTTGCTTTTACTTTTCTAGCATGGGATTTCGTTCAAAATCCTTCATGGGCGAACTTTTTATCATCTTTAATTAAAGTAGCCACATGGTTGGTTATTGGATCAATATCCTATTTCCAAGAATATCAATTTATTACAGCAGATTATTTGCAAAACGTAGTAATAGATAAAACTGATCTTCTAGTTCAATTTAGGAATGAATATGAAAGAGGCTTATTAAAGGTTCACGATAAGCCTGTAGAAAGCGTTTTAGAAGTAAAACAAGTAAATACAAAGGAAGTTATTAAAAACGCTTTAGAAGTAGAAATTGAAGAGGAAGAAAAAGCATCTTGCAACGAATTAGAATTAAAAACACAACAGCATTAAAATTAAGAGAACTTATGTTCTCTTTTTTTATTAAATAAAAAAAATAAAAAAAATTAAAAAAAGTTAATAAAAACTATTGCATTATATAGATAAGTATGGTAAAATATAATTGTAGGGAAATGATGATACTAAAAAAAGGAGAACAAATGAACGAAGAACAATATGAGCAATTCAAGATTTATTACATTAAACTAGGATTCAAGAACATGGGTGAAGTGGAGCAGTTTGCTAAGAAGCACAACTGCTTCAACAAAAATCCACAATTATTATTAGATGCAATGAAAAAGGAGTGCGAAAAATGATAGGTTCAGACGGGCTTGTTATGATTTCTAAACAGTATGGAGACACAAGAGTTAAAGAATCATCTACTTACTTCAAGCAATTAGTAAGAGATTGCATCGCCGATTTAAAAGTTAGACACGTTACATACTGTTTCACGATGGAACAAGTTGAAGCAATACAAGAAAAGTATTCATTAGAAGTAGATGTTTATTACAATGGAATTTATACGCTAAGGAGCGAATGGAGGAAATATGAATAATGCAATAGTGAAGTATTTAGAATTAGCAAGAAAGTATTATGCAAAAGATTTGGACAAAGATGAGCGCGAAGAAGCGTTAGAAGAATGGAAATACTTCGAACGTTCAATGGAAGTAGTATTTCCAAAAGAAACGGAAATACTAGAAAGTATCGTAACGTTGGTTTATTTATACAACAATGATGTGATTATTAAAGTATTAAATTTAATTTTAGGAGATGAATAATATGGAAGAAAAAAAGAATTGGTTTGAGGTTTTAAATGGAATTAATGTTTCTGACAAAACAGAAACAATTGAAAATAGAAGTGGATTAAAATTAACATATCTCTCATGGGCTTGGGCTGTTACTGAAATAACTAAACTCTATCCAGATTTCATTTATGAGGTAGAAAGATTTGATAATTTGCCTTATATATATGATTGCGAAACGGGTTATATGGTTTTTACAAAAGTAACTATTGAAGGAATTACTAAAGAAATGTGGCTTCCAGTAATGGACTCAAACAATAAAGCAATGCTTGATCATTCTTACGAATATGATACAAAATTCGGAAAAAAGAAAGTTGAAAAAGCAACAATGTTTGATATTAATAAAACAATAATGCGTTGTCTTACAAAAAATATCAGCATGTTCGGACTTGGTCTTTATATTTATGCAGGCGAAGATTTGCCTGAAGGCGTTGAACATGAAGAAAAGCCTAAAACATTTGAAACAAAGGATAAAGACTTGGAGCTTCAAATAAAGGCTCTAGAGATATATCCAAAGAAAGTTGCAATCTACTTAAAGAAAGAAGAAAGCGAACTTACCGATGAAGAAATGTGGAAAGCTGTTAATACAAAGAAAGAAGCAATTGCTAAACAAAAGGAGAAGAAATGAAATTCAACGAAGAAACTCATACATATGAAGAAGCTGGGAAAACTTTAATAAGCGTTACTCAGCTTCTTCAGAAGCACCATCTTTGCAAATCTTTGGATGGAATTCCAACAAACATTTTAATGAAAAAAGCAAGTTATGGAACTTTAGTCCATGAAGAGATTTCAAAATGGGCTAAAGAAGGTGAAATTGGCTTCACGCAAGAGTTTTGCAACGAATCTGATTACTTAATCCACAACAACTTAAAAATCGTTCTAAGCGAAAATATCGTTTATAACGACATTGTTGCTGGGACATTTGATGCTCTCTTGTCTGATGGAACTCTTGTTGATTTCAAAACTTCAGCAACATTAGATAAAAAGGCGGTACAATGGCAGTTAAGCATTTACGCTTATTTATTCAAAGAAGAAGTTAAAGCGATTCAAGTTCATTGGTTTGACAAAGGAGAACTGAAAATTATTGATTTACCTTTTATTCAAAAAAGCGAAATTGATCGCTTGATGGATTGCGAAAGAAAAGGCGAAATCTTCCAAGAGAATCAATTGTCAGAAAGCATTGAAATTGAGAACTATCTTCAAGCGCAAGAGATGATTGAAATATTAGATTCAAAAGTTAAAGAATGGAAAGAAAAATCTGACATTCTTAAAAATGCAATAATGCAAGGAATGAAAGACAATAATTTATTAACTTTTGAAAATGATAGAGTAAAAATCACATATGTTGCACCAAGCGAAAGAACAACCATTGACAGCGCTAAATTGAAGAAGGAAAAGCCTGAATTATACAGCGAATATTCTAAAGTGTCATCAGTATCAGAATCAATAAGAATCACAATAAAAGGAGAATAAAATGAATAAAATCATAATTAGCGGAAGATTAACCAAAGATCCTGACTATCAGGAAAGCAAGATTCCAGTTGTATCATTCGATCTTGCTGTTGGAAGAAATAAGGATGTTACTGATTTCTTCCGAATTAAAGCGTTTAATGAAACGGCAAAAGCAGTAATGAAGTTTACTGCGAAAGGCTTGAGGGTGATTGTAGAAGGAAGAATGCAGTCATCGACTTACGAAAGAAAAGATGGGACAAAGGCGACCAATTTTGAAATTTTGGCTGACCGAGTAGAATTCATCGATTACAAAGATGATAAAGTCGAAAAATTTAAGGCATCAGAAGAAGTTGAAGAAGTTAAATACGATTCAGTAATGAATGGAATAGACCTTCCGTTCTAGGAGAATAATATGGCTAAAATAAATATAGTTCATCAATTGGTTTATGAAGCATTAAAGAATAATCCTGAAACTAGGGCTGATGATTTTATTTTGATAAGGGAAGTTTTGAGTTATTGGCTAAGCGGAGAGATGAGTATTGACTCTCTCTTCCTTAATCACAAGCAACTTGGGATTCCATCTTTTGAAACAATAACAAGATGCAGAAGGAAAATTCAGGAGCAATATCCTGAACTTGTAAATGCAGAAGTTGAAGAATTAAGAGAACAAGAAGAAGGAGAATTTGTCCAGTATGCCCTAAATCTGCATCCATAATGTCGAATGTAAAAAAGTGCTATATTTGTGGCACAACAAGAGATTTACAAATACATCATATTTACGGTGGTTATAACAGGAATATGAGCGATGAGAATGGATTCTGGTGCTATCTTTGTTTAAATGATCACACAGGAAGAGATGGAGTTCATTCTCATCCTGAAAAATTGTTAAAATTAAGACAAGTTTGTGAAAAAAAGTATTTAGAAACTCATAAGCTTGAAGAATTTATGAAATTAACAGGAAGAAATTATATATGATTGATTTTAGAACTCAAAAACCTAAGATAATGATGACAATGGAAGGCGAAGGAGAAGTAACTTTTAAAGTAGATAAATATTATCTGAAAGACTTTGAAAATTTGGGCGATAAAGAACTAATTGTTAGTGTTAAAGAATATCACAAGAAAAGAAGCATGTCGCAAAACGCTTATCTGTGGGTTTTAATTGGCGAACTTGGGAAGAAATTAAACCGCTCCAAAGATGAAATTTATAAAATGTATATTAAAGATTTTGGAGTATATCAAATTGTTCCAATTAAAAATGAAGCTGTAGAAAGTTTCAAAAACAAATGGAGTAAAAATGGCATAGGTTGGTTTGTTGAAGAATTAGGAAAAAGCAAAATCGACCAGTATACAAATCTAATTGTCTATTTTGGTTCATCATCTTATGACTCAAAAGAAATGGCTGTTGTGATCAATTCAGTAGTTGAAGATTGCGAAGAACAAGGAATTCCAACGCTTACATCAGATGACTTCTTGAAATTAGAAAATGAAAATGATTGATTTATAAAAAACATTCGTGTATAATAATGAATAAAGGAGAACAATATGCTTTTGACTAAAAAAGAACTAGCAGCAGAGCTTAATGTTGCAGTTTCAACAATTAACAATAAAATGAAAAAAGGAATGCCGTATGTTAAAATTGGCAAGTCCGTAAGATTTGAGCTGAACGATGTAATAAAATATTTGAAGGAAATATAAAATGGCACAAAGAAGAATGTTTAGTAAAGAAATAATTGATTCAGATGCATTCTTAACAATGCCAGTGTCAGCGCAAAACCTTTATTTCCATCTAGGAATGAGAGCCGATGATGATGGATTCATCAACAACAGTCGCTCGATAATGGCAATGATCCATGCGAGTGATGATGACATGCGAATATTACTCGCAAAGAGTTATGTAATTCAATTTGAAAGTGGAGTCATCGTTATCAAGCATTGGAGAATGAACAACTATTTAAGGAATGACAGATACAATCCAACTAAGTATACAGAAGAGAAAGAACAGCTATTTATTAAGGAAGATGGAGCATACACATTGGACGAAAACAAGGCGACAAAAAGCCTTGGTATACCAAATGATGACACATGGTATACACAGGTTAGGTTAGGTAAGGATAGGTTAATAAAAGAAAATCAAACGCGTACACATACGCGTGAGACATCAGAAGTTATTGATGAATTAAAGGAGAGATTTAAGAAATGACAGATAGAGAAATGGAAATTAAAAATAGAAGTAAAGTCTCAAACTTGTTTCAACAAATAGAAAGTTATATTCAAAAGTTAGAAATGTCTGATGTACAAAAACAAAATTGTATAAATTGTATTAAGGCTTCAAAATTCATAATCGATGGGAGAAATAAATGAATGTATTTAATGAGAATTTAAAACTAAAATTAAAAATGAAACTTGCTGATGAAAATATTACTGCAAAAGAACTTGCTGAAAAGTTGGGAATGACTTATCCATCAATGGCTTATATAATCAATGGAAAAAGTGGGCTTTCAACTAACTGCATTAAAATCCTTAAATGGATGGGCGAAGAAATCGACACTGATTGTAATCAATTGAATTATTTAGAAATTAAAAAACTTCAAAAAATGGTTGAACGATATTCAATGAAAAATATTGCTGAAACAATTGGATTTACAAGGCAGTATATCGAAAAAGCAATGCATGGTGGAAAAGTTTCAGAAAAGCTATTAAAAAGGATAAGAGTAATTTTGAATGAAATTAAATGAGTTTAGAAATCCTAAATATTGGATTCTTGAAGATGGAATATTTACTAAAATAGGGCATTTAAGAATATACACTTTTATCAATCACCCAGAAATTGCAAAAATAGTTACATTTGGAATGTATGAAGATGCTTTATGCTATTTAACTCAAATCTCTAATATTTATTACAAGATAGATGAAAAAGAATTGAAGAAGGTAATCAAATGCTGGTAAAAGATATTGTTCGTGAATTGCCAAATGGCACTATCGTTTCAATTATTCACAATGGAAAAGCAATTATAGAGGTCAAAAATGTATAAAGTAGAAAATGAAGATGATACTTACACTCCAACAATCGATGAATTATATGATTGTGCAAATGCTTATTTAATTAAACGATTTAATTTGCTTAAAGATGATTATACAGAGTTAATTGATTATTTTAATTTATTCGACCAACTTTGTGGAGCAACCGACTTCGATCAGTTTGCATACGAGTATTTCCAAGAGAAAGGACTTATAAAATGAATTGCAAAAATTGCCCTTTTATGTCGCAAGATGGGGTGTGCAACTTGGAAGGCGAAAGTTGTAAAGAATTTGATATCTTGAACGAACCAAGCCTTTATTTAGAAGATTTTTATTGCGAGGAAGAAGATGAAAAAGAAGCTTAAAGGGGTTATTAAAATATTTAAAACCGCGAATGATAAAGAGATTGAAGAAGTATTTGATTTGTTGAAATCATATTCGCTTATAGAGCGTTCAAAAACTTTGATAGATGAATATAATCAATACGATAAAGAAAAATATAGCATCACCAAAACAGAAACAGACAACGCTGATATTAGAGCATACCAAGGCTTTTTGATATCATATATTGAAATGAAACAAAGACAAATTAAAAAAGAAATGGAGGAATATGAAACCACAACTATTGAATAAAGGTGAGATTGAAATTACTTTAAACTTATTAAAGAAGATAGAGCACAATTTACAACTTAATCACGAGGAAAAATTTAGATTTCCATCATCGGTTATTACTAACCACGATTACGAAGAGCAAACAACGGATTACGAACTATTTTGTGCGGTAGAAGTATTATTGGCTTACTTGGAGAAATAAAATGAAGATAATGATATACATAGTTATCGCTATATGTTTCTTAACATTGGGTATCGCAATTGGAGCAGTATGGAGTGAATAAGAGATGACAGCCAAAGAATTAAATCGTTTTACGCATACGGAAGAGTTTTATATGTTACCACTTGAAGAAAGAATAAAAATTATTAAGGAGATAAAAAATGGAGCCAAGAGTAGAAAACTACCTGAACGAAGAAGCTGAAAGAAGTCCTGAGTTCAAAGCAAAATTAGATTTATTGGATAAAGATAGAATTTGGGATAAAATTGTTAACTGGGCTAAAAAACAAGCCGTTAATGGCTGTGCTTGTATATCTGATGATGATGTATACAGACAAGTTAAAGACATAGTCAACGATTGGAAAGAAGAGCCAGTTGAGAACGAAGATGAAGAAAG
>Ga0265294_10003196_pt1 | contig 21117 bp, 16 predicted proteins | sample MunlanPumphouse3_FD_192504 | JGI IMG/M metagenome (GOLD analysis project Ga0265294, IMG submission 192504) | Groundwater microbial communities from a municipal landfill in Southern Ontario, Canada - Pumphouse #3 | ecosystem: Environmental > Aquatic > Deep subsurface > Groundwater | place...
GAACACAGCACAGAAAAGAGCCCACATATACCCTTTACTGACCCTTCTTCTGTTTTCCTGTTCTTTCAAAGCTTTCAGATCTATGCCCACTCCTCCTTTGTTAGAGTATCAGGCAGGTGTGCCGGGGGACTTTCTGGTTTATTTTTGCCCCCGGGACTGCCCGCTCTTCCGATTATCCGACCTTCAGAGCTGCTTTTACCTTGGCGACTGCATCGTTGGCGCTTTCACCGTAGATATCTGCACCGATCTTATCTGCCCAGTCCTGGGTTACAGGAGCACCTCCTACCATGGTTTTTACCTGGTCGCGGACACCTGCCTCTTTCAGCTGTTCCTCTATCTGTATCTGGTTGACCATTGTGGTAGTCATAAGTGCAGAGGATGCAACAACCTGAGGTTTGAGCTCCTTCACCTTTTCTACAAAAGTCTTAATTGCAACGTCTCTTCCAAGATCCACAACCTTGAAACCGGCAATGTTCAGCATGGAAGCCACAATGTCTTTTCCGATGGAGTGGATGTCACCTTCGATAGTCCCTATAATGACCGTTCCCAGGTTTTTGGTCTGAGACTTGCGCTTCTCCATTTCCGGTGTGATAACTTCTATGCCGGCTTTCATGGCTTCAGCAGCTGCAAGTACATGCGGAAGGAAAAGGGCTCCCTGTCCAAACTGTTCGCCGACTTCTTCCATGCCTGCAGTGAAGCCCTTCTCAATCAGCTCTACAGGGTCAACCCCTGCGGCAAGGGCTTCCTCTGCGACTTCTGCTGCAAGTTCTTCATCAAACTCGGTAATCGAATTTTTTGCCTTTGCTATAATTTCTTCTTTGCCTGCCATTTTTACTCCTCCCTGCTCTTATCCCTCTTTGAATGCTCTGTCAGCTTTATCCACAATCGCCTGCATGTCCTTGAGGATATCCGCATCTACTGGTGGTACCTGATGGTTTTTCAGGATATCCTGGACCTTTTCGTTTGCCACGGCTGCAAGGTCTTTTGACCCGGATGCTGCCCAGTCTCCGAACATGCGCCTGTCGATGAGCATGGGACTTGACGGGTAATCTACAAGCATCCTTGTCTGCTTAAGGGCGAGGAAATTGTTTCCTATTCCTACTTTCTGGATAGATTCGACTGCAAGGGTTTCAGGGGAAACTGGAATTCCCTGCATTGCTTTCTTAACCATTTTGATAATGTCGTTGTCAATGACGAGCTGTTCCATTGAGAAAGTCATCCCAAGCTCAAGCATCCCGGCTCCGTAGATGGTATTTGCTCCGGCAAGCGCCGGGAGGAGACATGTCATTGTCTTTTCGTGTCCTGCCTGGTTGTCCGGGATCTTGGCATCAGACTAGGTGCCTGCAACATAGGAAGGCAGGCCATAGAACTGGGCAAGTTTTGCTACAGCAGCACTTATCAAGCCGAGTTCTGGAGATCCTACAGGGGCAGTGCCTTTCTTCAGGTCAAAAGTGGTTGTTGAGCTTCCGTACCAGACTTTAGCTCCGGGCACTGTCAGCTGGGCAAGAACAATTCCTGAAAGGACTTCGGCATTATGGGTCACAAGGGTCCCTGCAAGGTACACAGGGGACGATCCGCCTGACATTGCCATGCTCAGGACATTCACAGGCATTCCGAAGCGTGCACCCCTGATTATGACCTGGCAGGCATTGACGCTGAGTTCAAGCGGGCTTGTAGGGCAGAGCAGCATGGAAAAGATAGGCTTTTTCCTTGCTTCTTCTTCATCGCCGCCGTAATAGGCTTTTACAATGTCCCGGTAGTAATCGACATGTTCCCCTACAGGGTCAATGTGGTGGTAGTGTTTTGCAGTATTTGCTATAGGGGTAAGGGTTTCATGGACGTCCTGTGCGCCCTTCCCAGCCCAGTCCCTTGCGGATACCGGAAGTGAGAAGTAATCGATATTTTCTGCCCAGTCGCAGAGCTTTGCGATGTCTGCAATGTCCTGTTCCACGGAGTCAACAGTTACGTATTTTCCGTCCTGGTACTTACACATCTTAACACCGGTACCGAAGCAGGTCCAGTGTACCTTGCCTCCTGCTTCCTGGACAGTGTTGTACTTTTTGTCCCTGCCCCAGAGAACGAACCTTGAAGGCGCAAGCTGAAGGGCTCTCCTTACAAGGTATTCGGGGATCTTTACAATACTGGTTTTTTCGTCAACTTCACAGCCATTTTCTTTGAAGATCTGCCTTGCTTCAGGGTCCGATACCTGAACACCCGGGTTCATCAGAACTTCCATTGTGGCATAGTGAATTGCTTTGAGTTCATCGGTAGTAAAAAGGCTTAATTCTACGCCATTAAGTGCGTTGAATCCTGCAACTGCATTATTTTGCGCCATTCTCTATCTCCTTTTTCCTGAATATTTCCGGTTTGCTTCCTCTCATCAGCTGAGTTTGTCTTACTCAGGGCAAATTCTTTTATCTTCGATTCAGGGTGCAGAGACTATGAAGAAAAGAGTACTTTTTACATGAAATGAAGGTTTTTCATGTAAATAGACATAAAATAAATCAAAAAATAAACTTCAGATTTTCAATTCCTGTTTTCGGTTAAACAGGCAAAATCTGAAAAAAATAAAGTCCAGTACTTTCCCCCATTTTCTTAAAGCCTGTACTTCTCCCCGCTTTTCGCTCCAGAAGCTATCTGTTTTTGTGCCTCTGCTGCTTTTTTCTTGATACTTATTTATACTTCAGTTATTTCTTTTTTAATTCCGGGAAAATTTTTTAGTCTTTCCTCTTAATATCATCTTTTTTCTGGTATGCCCCCAAGGATTACTTTTTTACAATATATTTTATACTATTCTGCTTATTTTATTTTGAATATTTTTCTATATATATTTTCCTGATAATTCTTTTTTCTCCCTACTTTCCCCGCTTTTTGCTACCTTTCTAGCCTTTCCTTTTTCCTGACCCGGGTTACTTCCGGTTTTTTTCCATACTTTCCTTTTTGTTCTTGACCTCTGGGTTATTTTCCGGTCTGTTTTCTAAAGAGTTCACATGAGTTAATCTTAATACCAAGCAGCTTCTCAATATTCATTTTTGCAGCAATTCCCTTTGCAGATCCCGGAACCGAGGTAATAACTCCTATATTTAGTTCTTCACGGAGTTCACGCATAATGTATTCATCCGCAAGGTCCCTGATTTCTACATTAAGCTTCTTTGCCACGTATTCCTTTGCCTCTTTAATCTTCATGTTCTTTGAGAACTGCATCCTTGCAACAAGGTCTCCTGCTGCTCTCATTCCTGTCATACCTGAAGCCATTATGTGGGAGATCGGCATACCCAGAGGGTCGCCGACCCCGATCTATATGCCGTCTACTCCTGCAATCTCAACCATTGCCTTGCTTGCCCTTGTAACTGCATCAATCGGAGGAGTTTCAAGCATTGGTATCCCGCCTACTCCCATACCCATGTCAACATGGCAGGGCAGGGAAGACACTTTTACAGCTTCTTTTATGAAAGTTACTGCGCGTGCAAGGTTCCATGGAGAGGTCTTGCTTGTGTTTGTATTGACAACAGGCCCGAAAACATTTGCACCCGCTTTCGCAACAAGTGGAGCCTGCTGGTGTGGCCAGAGCCCTGCAAGGGTAACTCCATCATACTGAAGGTTTCCATGCATTCCAAGCACCATCTCGCCTGCCATTCCGGCTTCGATGTACATCTCAGGGAACTCTTTTCTCAGAGCCTCAATTGCGTGAAGAGTCCCATAGAAATCTCCATCCCCTGCGGCAGCAGTTGTGTCAAAGTTAACGCCGTCTGCGCCTGAAGCAAAGAGCTTCTGCATTATCCAGATCGTATCCCTTGTAAGGTGCTCGGCTGCGTGCTCCATGGAGTCCCAGGCTTCCTGGATCTTGAAAGCCTTCATGAGGTCGCCGGGGTTTTCGAAAGGTCCGTCAGGAGTGTAGTACAGCCCCATGTTCGGCATTGCACCGTAAAAGAGCGGAATGATCATGTTCTGCTGGCAGACTTCCATTGCCTGGCACTCGTTTGCTACGACAGGCTTTACAGGCTTGTAGCTGTAGTCGATGTGACCCAGTTCCATTGTGTCAGCGCCAAATGCCCTTTCGTGCATCATGCACCCGACAAGACGGCTGGAAGGTATACCAACACCACTGTTGCCCTGGTCACCGTCAAGCCTTAGTGTGCCTATGTCGTGTGTGACAGGGACTTCCATGCCCTGCTCGACACTGACGGTTTTGCCGGGCATCATCAAAATTTCTGCAAGCTTGTCGATTTCATCGCCACTTAGGTCGGGAATTTCACCGAGGTCAGAGGCATTCGCCATTCCTGCCTCAAGCTCCTCCATGATCTTGTCCTTAGTAAGGAAGATACGTTTCCCGTCTCCCATCCTTAAAGCATATTCGGTTGCCATTTTTATTCTCCGTTGCTTTTATGAGATTTCCCGGACTAAAATGAACCTGGATAATCAAAATGTATAATTTAAATTAAGCTGCAATTTTAACAAAACAACTGGACTGCAATCAGGGGTTCAGAGAAGCAGTTCTTTTGCCTTTGCTACAGCTTCGCTTGCGTTTTCTGCATAGCAGTCTGCGCCTATTTTATCAGCCCATGCCTGGGTCGCAGGAGCGCCGCCTACCATCACTTTAACACGGCTGCGCAGCCCTTCTTCTTTAAGAAGTTCAATAACCTCTCTCTGGCCCTGCAGGGTTGTGGTCATAAGGGCAGAGATCCCTATCATGTTTGCATTAACTTCTTTTGCTTTCTCGACAAAGTTCTTTATGGGAACGTCCCTGCCTATATCGTGGACTTCAAAGCCTGCAGACTGCAGCATTGTTGAGACGATTGATTTGCCTATGTCATGAACGTCTCCTTCTACTGTCCCATTTACAATGACTCCGAGTTTCTTTGTCGCTGCCCCTGCAGGCATATCCGCTTCAAGTACTTTGACTCCGGCAGTCATTGCATCGGCTGCCATCATCACATGGGGCAGGAAGAGTTTCCCTCTCTCAAATAAAACTCCTACCTGGTTCATGCCGGCAGCAAGCCCATTTTCGATTATTTCCGCAGGCTCCATAACCTGCTTTGCTTTTTCAACTGCAGCAAGTACTGCATCCTTTTTACAGGAGATTATTGAATCCGAAAGCTCCTGAATAAGTTCTTCTTTAGTTGCCATTTTTAAACCTCCAATTTCGCCAGAATCTCTCTTCAGTATCCGGACACCGTTACTGAGTCCTGATTTCTGATTGTACATATTATATTTGTAAAATTATATAGCCCAGCCCCTGATGTTTTTTCTTAAAGGTATGGAGATGGCACTTCCCCTGTGTACTGTATAGGCTGAAAGGAAAAAGAAAGTCTCTTTAGTAAAAGATCAAAGGACAGGATTTTACGATAGTGTTGAAATATTCAATGCCAGCAAAAACAGGCTCTAAAACAGGCTCTATATCAGGAAAACAGAATAAAAACAGATAAGTTCTGCATAAGTTCTGCATAAGTTCTGCATAAGTTCTGCGTCTGACCCTGCCTTTCCATATCTTTAATGGATTCATACTTAAATAAATTCATACTTAAATAAATTCATACTTAAATAAATTCATACTTAAATAAATTCATAATTATTTGGTATGGGATATCGAATTATTTTTTCTCTCCCAGCACGCAGACCCTGATTGTCCCGGCACTTGTCCGAAAATCCGTACAGATATCCGGAGCAACATATTTTTTCTCAAAATCTTCCTCTTTTTCTTTGAGCTGGCAGAAATACTCACCTTCAAGCCGGAACTTTTTGAAGACCACACATGTTTCACAGAGGCATTCGTCTTTTTTTCCTTTTCCGGTTTCCATGCCTCCTCGAGCACAAAACATCCCTGCACCGCCCGGATAAGAAGAACAGTATTTGCAGAGGCAGGCTTTCAGGTGGTGGTATGAACCGCAGATGCCAAAATACCTTCCATATTCTTCTCTGGCTCCCTGGATAACATCTTGCCTGTTCCCAGAGAATTCTTCTACTTCTGAAGTTCCTATGTTTTCTATATTTTTGGATGGTATCTCCGAGACCAGAATACTCCCCCTGTATAAAAAAGGATGAATTTATAAGATGTCAAAATATATTGTATATTGATAGAGGATTTTATAAATACATTTTCACCTGTGCTGTAAGGGTTCTGGAATATAAAAAAATATCTGGAGGAAGAGGGATACTATGGGATTCAATCAGGTAGCTGAAAGCGATGAAACTATTATTGATGAGGTACTGGAAAGACAGCGAATTCTAGAAACTGTGATAAACAACAGCCCTGTAATGGCTTTTCTCTGGGCCCCGGAAGAAGACTGGCCCGCCAAATACGTATCGGAAAACGTAAGCCAGCTGGGGTACAGTGCAGAGGACTTCCTTACAGGCAGGATAATGTATGGAAATATTGTTCATTCCGAGGATATAGACAGGGTAAGAAAAGAACTCACCACATGCTGTGAAATCGGAAAAGACGATTTTGTCACCAGATATAGGGTTATTACAGGTAGTGGGGAGATCCTCTGGGTAGAAGAAAAAACCTTTATCCAGAGAGATGAAAAGGGAAGAGTGGTTAATTTTCAGGGCATTGTCAGGGATATCACCACAGAGATTAAAAACGAAATAGCACTGCGCGACGCCCTTGAGAGCCAGAAAGCCCTCATGGAAAAACAAAAAGCCCTGCTTGAGAGGCAGAGAGCGCTCGAAACAGTGATTAATAACAGTTCTATGGTAGTTTTCCTCTGGAAAGCAGAAAAATACTGGCCCACAATTTATGTATCCGAAAATGTCCGGCAATTCGGGTATGCTCCGGAAGATTTTATTTCCGGGAGAGTCCTTTATGGAAAAATCGTCCACCCTGAAGACCTTCTTCTCGTAGAGCAGGAACTCGAAGAGAACTGCGAAGAAGGGGGAAAAGAGTTCAACCGCCAGTACAGGATCCTTACAGCCTCAGGAGAGGTGCGCTGGGTGGAAGAAAAAACCTTTATACAGCGCAACCAGGAAGGGCAGGTAACCAATTTCCAGGGCATCATAGAAGACATAACCGACAGAGTCAAGCCCTGAAGATTATTTTTCTTTTTTCATATTTCCCTTTCGGGTTCGTCTTTTTCTGTTTTTTCCTTCCGGTCTGTCTCCTTTATATTTTTAATTTCTTTAAACCGGCTTTAACAAAGAATAATTATAAGAGAAAAGTTACTGAAGCGAACGATATGTATAAGATATAAGAAAATATATTTATATGCGTCAATAAAAATAGTTCATTATTCTGATGTGCAAAGTGCATTTATCACATGCCCTGAATAAGAGCTTTAAACATAATATACGTGATAATTATATTTGATGCCGATGCTTTATTAATTACATTATAAATGTACAGCCGGAGAAGGCTGTGTCCAGTTGAGGTGCATAATATGGAAGACTCTCTGCTTGACCTGATTTTTTTATCTGAAAAAAGAAAGAATGTTATTCTTCTTTTGCTTGAGGGACCGAAAGATATCAATACGCTCAAGAAAACCCTTAAAGCAAGCGCAACCTCAGTCCAGCCCCAGATAAAAATGTTGAAGGAAAAGCACCTTGTAATACAGGACAGGGATGTTTACAGGCTAAGCGAGATTGGAATAATTATAGCCGAGAAAATGAAACCCCTTCTGGATACTATTTCCGTGCTGGAAGAAAACGCAGATTACTGGGCTGACAGAGACATGAGTAAAATTCCTCCATTTCTTCTTCGCCGTATTGAGGAACTTGGTCACTGCATTACAGTCGAGCCCAAAATAGAACATATGTTTGAAATGATCCCTGAATATGTCGAAAACGCCAAAAAATCTAAAAAATTCGAAGCTCTGGTTTCTTATTTCCATCCTCTTTTTCCTTCTTTTTATCTCGAACTTGTACAGAAAGGAACATCTGTGTCCCTTATCCTTCCAGAACCAATCCTCAAAAGATGGGCTGAAGAGGATTACAGGGAGCATACCATGAAGTTACTTAAAATGGAAAATGCAAAGCTTATGGTCTGTAAGGATTGTGAAAAGATTCCCACCATTATAGCTGCAGACAATTTCATGGGAGTAGCTCTTTTTCCCAAAGAGGGGACATTTGACCGGAAGTATGTGATATCTTTTGAACCCGGTGCTCTTGCCTGGGGCAAGGAACTCTATGATTATTACGAGAAGAATTCCGAACGTGTTGAGAGTATTGACAGTTATATCAGTACAGCCTGAAAAAGGAAATCAGCGGAAAAGGAACTGTACAGCGTAGAAATGGGTTCAGTAATAAAGAAAAAAAGAAATCTCAGTATTTAAGCCTGCATTGATTTTTCTGTGTATTTTATCCGAAGAAGAGATAAAAGTTCAGACCCTGAATCATGCCAGTTATATGCTCCCGCTTATTCGGTTATCCAGGTCATTTTGATTATCCAGGTCTGACATGAGCTCAGGTTTGCCATTTCCCAGGTCGCCATTAGGACCACTTTCAAATTCGCAATCCATACCTGAGATCCTGAGCTCTGTCTGACATGGTAGTCCGCGAATCAGGACTTCTTCTCAACAGAATATGCTTCTGGAAGAGTCCAGCCGCTCTATTCTTTAATTTGTTTTGTCCATACTTCATTTCCTTACGGACAGTTTTGATGAATTCCCAAACCCATTTATTTTTTATCGACATATTTTTTGACAGGCATCCCGCCGGACACCTTTAATTTTATATAAGGAAATTTCAGTGGATTAAAAGAGTTATGCATTGTTTTTTAAGAGAGTTCCCAAACTCATATCCTGCACGCTCATATCCACTTTAAGGTTCTTTCTGGCGTATTAAAGTTTTATACGCTTTCTTTGAAGCACGGCTTTATTTTTTGGAATAAAGCCTTCCCTTCTTTTCAGCCTCAAATCATTCAGGTTGAACCTCTTTTCCTGACACCTCCCTTTTATATATCTTATATTATATAGCCCAACCTGTAAAGTTTCTTCAGCTGGCCAGGGCTCGAGAAAGAGTAACTGGAAATTGCCTTTTTCATGAGATTTTTCAAAGGCTTCAAAAATTTCTCAGCTAAAAATTATATATATTTATCCGAACTAAATATGTAGACATTATCTGAACGGCAGTGTGCCTAATTTTCTGTAAAATTTGCTCTATACCCCTTAGTCTTCTTTTTTGATTACTGCTCCATTACTATATACCTGTTTCCAGTAATCCAGTCTTCATTTATATCAATGAGTATTGAGACTACCAGTCTCAATACTGATTCCTGGTTAGGGAATGCTCCTACAACTTTGGTTCTTCTTTTTATCTCCTTGTTAGTTCTCTCCATCATATTTGTCGTCCTTATTTTTCTCCAATGACTCTGTGGAAACTGCATGTAATTCATTACATCATACTGAAAATTCTCAAGAGTATCAGCTGCACTTTTATATTCCATCTTATCCAGTTCCCTTATCAAATCATTGTATTTTTGACGGTCTACCAATGCTTCTTTTATCTTATCTGCTACTTCTTTTTGCTTCTTTTTTTGAACCTTTTTTAGAGCTTGCCTTATCAGATGAACGTGGCACATCTGCCAGCTTGATCCGATGAAGGATTCTCTAACTGCTTTTTGTATTCCTTTATGACCATCAGAAACAATTAACTTGACACCTCTTAACCCTCTTTCTTTCAGGTCTTCGAATAGATCTTGCCAGAACAGAGAGTCTTCGCTGTCTGCCAATCTTGCTCCAAGAATCTCGCGAAAACCATCATCCCTGACTCCAGAAACTATAAAGAGAGCTTTATTTTCGTAATGAAGTCCATCTCTTACTTTGAGATAAGTAGCATCAATAAACAAATAAGGAATTTCGTGTTCTATTGGCTTTGACAAAAATTCTGAAACTTTCTCATCCAGCTCTTTTGTAATCCTGGAAACTGAAGAGGCTGAGATTCCCTCAACTCCCAAAGCAGTCATGACCTTATCCACCCTTCGGGTGGAAACGCCTTGCAGGTAAGATTCAGCTACAGCGGATAAGATGGCCTGTTCAACTCGGGAATATTTCTCAAATACCTGAGTTTCAAAGGGAAACTCACGGAATTGAGGTTTTAATAATTCAAGTTCTCCATACTTGGTAAGGAGGGTTCGGGGTTTGTAGCCATTTCTACTGGCTTTACGAGAATCAGTCCTCTCATAACGTTGTGCACCAACCTGGAGGAGGGCTTCCTCCTCCATTACGAGATTTAAAAACCACGTAATTAAATGGCGAATTCCATCTTCCTGATCGACAAGATAATCTTTTATGAGTGAGAATAAATCTACCATTGACTCTGCATCCTGTTTTTTTGTGGTGAAAGGAAAAGGATACAGAGTCAATCATAATTTACAGAACTTTCGGTACACTGCCATCTGAACAAAATATGAAGATATTATCTGAACAAAATATGAAGATATTATCTGAACAAAATATGAAGATATTATCTGAACAAAATATGAAGATATTATCTGAACAAAATATGAAGAGATATTATCTGAACAAAATTGAAATTGAAATAAAAGCGAATCATGCCTGAAGTAAAAAGGAATTGAATCTGAAAAGATCAGATTTTAAATTGGCGAACTAAATTGTAAAGGTAGATTAGAAAGATAAATACTTTAAATTTTAAAATATGAAAAAGAACAGGCATTAATTTCGAACAACTCAGAAAAAGCAGAATAAATCCGGATCAATAACCTGAAACTACAGATAAATCCTGAAAAAAGTATTGTCTTTTGAGAATAGTTTTTGAGAGCCCTGAAGAGAATAGCATTCCCACCTGCTACTCTCCCGGGATACTCGTAATGCAATTGCAGAATAGAAGCAGTAACGAAAGCTGACCGCCATTAGATATCAGCTATCGGCCTGCTTCTTTTTGTTCCTCGTATTTAATTTTCCGGAACTGATTTTATTCCTTCAATGGAGGTTTCTCATTTTGAGGTTCTCATTTTGAGGATGCGACAGCATTTATTCTTGCCATTTTTTCCGGCCGATACTCCGGCCAATTTTAGATTATGCACATTTTTACCGCGTTAAATGTGCTTTTACCGTTTTGTTTTTCTGCGCCTGAATAGTTTTATTGTCTCAATAATATTTAGCCCAACCTGTAATGCCCTGTCAAAACTCTCATGCAAAGGAAAGAGTAAAAGGATAATCTTCTCACGCAGGAGTTTTCGATGTCATTAAATTTTTTGAAAGGCTTAAAATCCTCGAAATTGGAGGGATTGTTTAACAGCAATTCCAGTTAAACTGGCACTCAGTTAATTTTTAGTCTACCGGAAATACGAGACATAACATATTAATAAAAGTTTATTTATAGTAAGAACTAGCAATGAGCTCCTCTTTATGCGATACTATATGGCTTTCTGAAAAAAGAAAAAACCTCCTCCTTTTGCTTATGGAAGGACCAAGGGACATTGAGCAGATAAAGACGTCACTCAACGTAAATTCCAAAGCAATGATGCCCCAGATAAAGATCCTGAATAAGCAGGGGTTAATTCTCCAGAATGGAAACACCTACGAGCTTTCCGACATCGGGACACTGGTTGTAGGGAACATGCTCCCTCTCCTGAATACCCTTGAGGTTATCGAGGAAAATAAGGAATACTGGGCAAGCCGTGATGTGAGCGCCATACCCCACGACCTGTTCATGCGCCTTGGAGAGCTCGGGGAATGTATGGTAATTGAGCCTGACCTGAACCACCTTTTTGACCTTCCGAGGGAGTTTACGGAAAACATTATGAAATCCAGGAGCATCCTGAGTTCCCTTTCGTATTATCATCCCCTTTACCCTTCGCTTTATTCAAAACTTGCAAAGAGCAAAGCCGAAGTTGAACTCGTACTGACAGAATCCGTGTTCGAGAGGCTGAAAAATGAGACCCCCGACGAGCTCAGGTCTCTCCTCGAGTCCGAAAACACAACAGTAATGGTCTGTGAAGAAAGCCTCAATATTCCTACCATCGCCGTTACTGACCGTTTCATGTACCTTTGCCTTTTCGACAGGCAGGGGAAATATGACCACAGAAAGGTGATGAGCTTTGATGAAAGTGCCCTTTGCTGGGGCAGGGAGCTTTTCAAGCATTATAAAAAGTCAGCCAGAAAAGTCACAGATATTTAATTCCCCTTTAAATTATTTAATCCCCCAGAATTTCCCCGGCTTTTTAAAGCAGCTGGTTAGCGTCCCATGCTGAATCTTTCCCAAAACCCTGATTTACGGGAGTCCAGTAATATGAGGTTAAAAAATGTCCCCCTGAAACCCAAGCTGGTTATTTTTATTGTTGTTGGAGTTTTCCTTATCCTTGCCGTATCCACTGCTGTTATAATAGGGACCGTGACCTCTCAGGAAGAAAAGCTTGCATATGAGAAATCTATCGAGATGGCAGGCAATTATGCAAATCAGTTTGATGCACAGATGGAGGCAAACCAGGCTATTGCAAGGACACTTGCCTGCACCATGGCTGAGTACGGGTCCCAGGACAGGGAAGAGGCAATGAGCATTATCAAAAGGATACTTAACGAGAACCCACAGCTTATAGGCGTCTATCTGGGTTATGAGCCGGATGCTTTTGACGGCAGGGATAAAAACTATATTAATGCTCCAGGGCACGATTCAACAGGCAGGTTTGTACCTTACTGCAACAAAATCAATGGACCTGTGATCATCGAACCTCTTGTCCATTACGATTCCTCTGATTATTATCAGCTTCCAAAAACGACCGGAAAAGATACCCTGACAGAACCTTATTTTTATGAAGGAATATTCATGGTAAGCTATGACTCGCCTATTTTTAAAAACGGGGAATTTGCAGGGATAGCCGGTGTGGACGTCCCTCTTGAGTACGTGGACGATGTAGCAAGCAGTATACGCACTTTTGATACCGGATATGCTTTCATGGTAAGCAATACGGGAATTTTTCTCTCTCATCCCACACAGAAAAACTGGATTGGAGAAAAAAGCCTCTCTGACTTTGATGTGGAAGAGATAAAAAATGCTGCATCTGACATCCGCGAGGGGATAGGAGGGCATGTTGAAATTAAGGACCCTATAACAGGCAAAACCGTGATAATGTTTTACGAGCCCGTAAAAACAGGAGATTTTTCTTTCGTGCTTGTCGTTCCCAAAGAGGAAATGCTTGCCGGAGTGAAGGACCTGAGGGACCGGCTTCTCATCATCTCTGCCATCTCAATCCTGTTTATGGCTGCTCTCGCTCATATGATTGCCAGGTCCATTACAAGACCTATTGATGATATTGTTGATGATTTCAAAAATATCGCACAGGAGGCTGTTAAAGGGAAGCTGGATGTGAGGGCAAATACCGATGTGGAAGTTGATTTTCAGGAGATACCTACGGGGTTGAATGAGATTCTTAAAGCTGTTGTTGTCCCTGTGCGGGAAACCATACGGGTCACCAATGCCCTTGCGAAAGGGGAATTAAAAGAAAGGGTTAATGTGGATGTCCAGGGAGAGTTCAGGGAATTGGGGGACACTCTTGACAAGTTCTCCGAGACCCTCAATATGATTATAGATGACTCCAATGCTGTCCTGACAGCTTTTCAGAACTATGATTTTAAGCGTGAGATCTCCGTGCACGGGCAGGGGGATTTCAAGCTCCTTACGGATGGGATCGAAGAGACTCGAAGGGTACTCGACCTTATCACCATGCAGAGGAGAGTAGCGGAAAAAGCCCTGCTGGATTATGCAATGGAGCTGGAACATTCCAACAAGCTTAAAGAAGAGATGGAAAGGGTCATTAACAACAGTCCTGTAATTGTGTTTTTATGGAAATACGAACCAGGCTGGCCTGCGGAATTTGTCTCGGAAAATGTTAGCCTTTTAGGATATGAAGTTGAAGATTTTATTTCAAAGAGAGTTTTCTATGAAAATATCATACATCCGGAAGACCTCCAAAAGATCCAGGAAGAGCTTGCCAGAAACGTGGAGTCAGGATGTAATCTCTATAATTCGGAATACAGGGTTCTGACCAGATCCGGAGAGGTCCGCTGGGTGGATGAAAGAACGTTTATCCACAGGGATGAGAGATGCGAAGTCCACCTCCAGGGAGTTATCCTTGACGTAACCGAACACAAAAAAGCTGAAGAAGCCCTCCTTCAGATAGAAGAGATTCATAAGAAAGAGATCCACCACAGGATTAAAAACAACCTCCAGGTAATCTCAACCCTTCTCTATCTCGAATCAGGCAATTTCAGCGATGAAAAGGTAATCGAAGCCTTTATAGAGAGCCAGCACAGAGTCAAGTCAATGGCCCTCGTGCATGAAAAACTCTACCAGTCCGAAGATATGGTAAGTGTGGACTTTGCAGATTATATCAAAGACCTCTCAGACTACCTCTTCCATTCCTATTCCGTGGGCGATGGAAACGTGAGTCTTAGGCTTGATATTGAAAACATATTCCTCGGAATGGACACTGCGGTTCCCCTGGGCATTATTATAAACGAACTGGTTTCAAACTCTCTTAAACATGCTTTTTCCAAAGGAGAGGACGGAGAAATTTGCATCCGGCTGCATAGAAACGAAAGAGGTAATCTTTATACAGAAAATTATAATAATGCAGAAGCTAAAGTGGCTATGAGCGAGAAAACAGACTTTAATGGTATCAGCAGATTACAGGAAGATAAAAAAGCAGAGGACAGAAAAGCAGAGGATAGGCTCACTCTTATTGTAAGGGACAATGGCAGAGGCTTCCCTGAAGGTCTTGACTTTAGAGATACGGATTCCCTCGGGCTCCAGCTTGTGACTGCACTTGTTGACCAGATTAACGGAAGCATAGAACTTGATACCAGCAGGGGAACCGGGTTCAAAATTATTTTTCAGGAGCTGAAGTATAAAACCAGGGTGTGAGAATGGCAGAAGGACGAATTTTGATTGTTGAAGACGAACATATCGTTGCTATGGGAATAAAGCGTATGCTAAAAAGCCTGGGATACACGGTTACAGGTGTAGCGTCATCCGGAAAAGATGCCATAAGCAAAGCCGAAAGTACATTTCCTGATCTCATATTGATGGACATAATGCTTAAAGGTGAACTTGACGGCGTGGAGGCTGCAAAAGAGATAAAAGAGCGCTTTGATGTGCCCATAGTCTATCTAACTGCTTATTCAGACAGCAATATTCTTGAGAGAGTGAAAAAAACAGGGCCCTCCGGATATATCGTGAAGCCGTTTGATGAAAAAGACCTTTACAGCAATATCGAAATAGCTCTGCACAGATCCAGGAAAGAAAAAAAGGACATTGAAGAAGGGATTGAAGGAGAAATTGAAGGAGAAATTGAAGAAGGAGAAATCAAAGAAGTTGAAGAGAAAAAATAAGGTAAATTACCTTTTTCCCTGTGGGGTTCTTCTTTCATTCAATAACTTTTATTAATTATATAAAATTTATTGGAACTGCTTTGCGGGATTTTTTTCTTCCGGCAGTCTTTTTTTATCTGAATCTATTTTCCCGGTTAAAAATTTGAATAGCTTTAAAATATCCCATATCCTCTGTCATTACCTGTCCGTCCTGCCAGGGACAGGGGTCTCAAATAATCTGCTTCCTTCTGTCAATACCGCAGAGGGGAGGCTATATAGTTCCAGGAATATAGAAACGATGTATATGAAGAAAATCCGGGATGAATCTTTATTTGATCAGGAGTTTTTATTTGCTTTTATTAGTTGTAATACAGGGCGTTTTTTGAGAAAAGAATAGGATTTTGTATCCAGTTGATAGAAAGATTGATAAAGGTACTGGTTGTCAAATGAGCAATTTCAGCAGGGAAAACCGGGGAATAAAAACGATCAGGATGCTGGGATACAAAACGAAGGTATAGTGAATGCCAGAAGGACGAATTCTAATTGTCGAAGACGAATATATTGTCGCCATGGGAATAAAGCGCATGCTGAAGAATCTGGGGTACACACTGGCAGGCGTTGCTTCCTCGGGAGAAGAAGCCATTAATAAAGCGGAAAGCAGCTTTCCTGACCTTGTGCTTATGGATATAATGCTTAAAGGGGAGATGAACGGGATAGAGGCTGCAAAAGAGATCAAAGTACGCTTTGGTATCCCTGTGGTTTACCTGACTGCCTGTTCGGAAAGCAAAATAGTGGAACGTGCCTGGAAAACGGGACCTTCTGGATATATCGTGAAGCCGTTTGACGAAAAAGACCTGCAAAAGAGCATTGATGTGGCCATGCGCAGGCAGAGGATGGAAAAAAATGAGCCTGGAAGAAGTTCCCTTAATGCTGAAAATCCCTTAAGGAACCCTGAACATGCTCTCAAAAAAAGTGAAAAAACGCCCGAAAAACTTTCCGAATCCGTTAAGTGTACTGAACGACTTTGAATGCAAAATGATATTTAAGCAAAATAGATATTTAATATACTTAAATACTTAAGCATACTTCTTTTTCCTTTTTTAAAGCATTTCAGGCTTCTAATATGGTTTAAACCTTAAAATGGTTTTCTGGCTCACCCCGGACATTCAGGTTCCAAGTTCTTTTTCAATGGCTTCGGCTACCGTTTTAAGGACTTTTATTCTGGAATACCTTTTGTCATTTGATTCAACGACAATCCAGGGAGCTCCTAAGGTGCTGGTTTTCTGAAGCATTTCATTGACTGCGATTTCATAATCGTCCCAGCGGTTCCTGTTCCGCCAGTCATCTTCCGTGATTTTCCAGCGTTTCTCAGGGTCAGTAAGCCGGCTTTCAAAACGTTCCAGCTGGGTTTCCTTATCTATATGCAGCCAGAACTTCAGGATAATTGCTCCTGAGTCATAAAGTATTTTTTCAAACTCATTTATCTCTCTGTAAGCCCTTCCCCATTCTTCTTCCGTACTGAACCCTTCCACTCTCTCCACAAGGACGCGCCCGTACCAGCTCCGATCAAAAATGGTCATGTGCCCTGCCATGGGGGTTGCACTACAGAAGCGCCAGAGGTACTGGTGGGCTTTTTCATAATCATTTGGAGAACCTACAGGCACGACCCTGTAAAGCCTCGGGTTAAGCTCTTCAACAAGGCGGTGAATATTTCCCCCTTTTCCTGCAGCATCCCAGCCCTCAAAAACGACAACTGTAGAACGTTTTCTTTTTAACAGTTCGTACTGAAGGTTTTCAATTTTTTCCTGAAAGAGCTTTTTTGATTCTCTGTACTCTTCCAGGGTAATACTTTTTGACAGGTCTACCTTTTCCAGGACTGAACCGTCAAGGGCAGGGAGCTTTTCTTTTGCCATGTCCAGGTATTTTATTGTCTGCTCCCCCGGTGTGCGCGTTACTTTTTCAATACATTTCTCAATCGCACCGGCAACCTTTGACATTATTTTTAAAACTGCAAAGTTCCTGTCATTTGCCTCAATTATTGTCCAGGGAGCGTAAGGCACATCGGTTCTTTCGAGTATCCTTTCAACAACAGGCAGATATTCTTCATAGCCTTCAATAAATTCAAGGTCTTTCCCGTTTTTATCTTTATATTCTTCAAGAATGAGAGGTATGCCTCTCTTTTTTATTTCCTTAAAGCGCTCCTTCTGCTCTTTTTCACTGATATGCAGAAAGAATTTGAGTATCAGGTACCCGTCATCCGAAAGCTGTCGCTCAAAATAGGTCAGTTCTTCGAGCGTTTTTTCGAGAGCATCTTCATTTTTTTCCTTAGCAAATAGCTCAATTACTGCCCTGCTGTACCAGCTCCGATCAAAAATTCCTATTCTTCCCCTGACAGGGATCCTGGACCAGAAATGAAGCAGGAAAGGCTTTAATTCTTCCTTATAGCAGGGCCTCCTCATCGTATGGAAATCAAAGCCTCTCGGGTCCAGGGGAAGTATGAAACGGTTGATGTCCTCTCCCATTCCTGACGCGTGCCAGCCTTCAAAAACAATTATAATGGGTATTTTTAATTCCCATGCCTTCCGTTGAAGCTCACCCAGCTTAACCTGAAGTGTTTTCATACTCTGCTTGTATTCCCCATTAGTTATTTCCCGGGAAAGGTCAACATTTTCAAGAATTCTTTAGCCCCCTGCTGTTCTTAAAGTGATGATTTTCATTTCTCCATATCGGGAGAAATATTAGACAGACGAAATAACTGATACATTTCAGTTTATTATAAAATATATTTTATTTATCATATAGTACAAAGTTTATAATTATATCCAATTATTTTCATGCCTACCTGCCTTTCAGGCCAATAATAAATAGCTAAATTAAGATTAAATGTGCTAATTAAGATTATTACACTGATACAAAACATCTATTACAAATATCTAATGTAATACTCCCGCCAATTATTTAAATTTTTAACATAGATTGGAGAATGAGATAATAAAAAGAGTTGAATAAAAAATGAAAAAATAATAGGAGATTGTCTAAGACATCAGGAGATTATTTGAGACGGAACAAATTAACATGCGCTTAAAATTTTTGTTTGAGAATATTTTTTACCTGAAAAATAAAGAGCAATTTTTCAGCCATTAAAAAGCAGTCAATTTATAAGGATAATGCCCAAACTTAATTTTATATATTAAACTTAAGGAAAAAATAGTAAAGCTGAGTATTAATTAACCAATATACTTTTTACAGCTATTTTGACTCGCCTGGTCTACACTATTGAGACTAAAAGTTAAATTATAAATATAGTTCGATATTAACATATCAAACCTGGGCTTTTTTTAAATATCTTCAAAAAAACAATATATTCTATATATTATGTATTTTACATAACTGATCAATTTCAGATCTCAAAATATCCCAAAAAACATACATTAAAAAGAATATGTATTATAATGTGTGTTTATAAATAATTACCTACATTCCTATACATAACACATATTGAAATATAATTTTTTATAAGCTACCATAATTTCATTCTTTTTTCCATATTAAACGATTATACTATTTAAAAGACATAATTCAGTACATGTGTTAATAATACTTTAATTCATTTATAGGCATTATAATATATACTTACAATAAGATTAACAATTAATGTTATTAAAAATTATCTTTTTTAAAAAATATTTTGAATTAGATATTTTAAAATATAAAATTAATTTATAATAACTATTATTGAATATATGTAATTAAGATCAATATAATTAGAATGACGTCAGCTTTTAGATATATTAAATATAATAAATATAACTTTTTATACATAACTTACAAAATAGGAATATATAATTTATTAAGTAGCTAAAAATTAAGCTAATATTAATTATAGATATTTTAGGAGGTTTAATATAAAGAAATATCTGAGAAATAAGCTATAGGCTATTGTATATTACTAAACTACTACTTTTACAGGGATTTTTAGCAAAAATATCAAACAATTATGTGCATATTTTGAATTATTATGCTATATTTATAATATATTTTTTTGATCAGATAGTGTAGACTATTTTGTTCAAAGTAGAGTAAAAACGCATAGAAGAAAAATCGTCCAAAGAAATTTTTTAAAATAATCATGGAATATAGCTAAAAATAACTGACTATTTGCAAATATAACCCTTAATACCTCTTAATAAAAATCCTATCATTACTTATTCATATAATATGTAGGAATCATCAGGCATATTTTTCAGGATTGTTTTTCCTTACTATTGTTTCATAGTTAATAAGGCGGTTATCGGTCAAATATGGCGTATTCATATAGTCCATGGAATAATCGAGTTCACAAAATTGGGTGTTTCGCATAAAATTTCACCTCTGATAAAATTCATTCACATATGATATAAGAATAAATTTTTCATTATATCCTGTCTGTTATGGCAGGTCTTTCTCAAAGTTCGGCTTTTAAATCAAGAGCAGACGTTATGCATAAAGATAATTATAAGGAGTGTTTAATATTAAAAAATTCAGATTTTGTTTGGAAACATAAATTATAGCATCTAGAAGCAGTTAAAAAGTTAGGCAAAATTATAAATTCAATAAATTAATTTCACAGAATTCCTTTTATTTTTTAATTTATTTGTAAAGACTCGATAAAATTAACTAACAAAATATATTTTTTATAAAAAAATAATACAATATCAGGGTATTTTTATATATTATGATTTGTACCATAACCTCTACACTATTCAAATTAAAAACATGCTAAAACACATAGATAAAAAATACTTAATAATCATAAAAAATATTAAAAATAGCATCTATAAAATGTAATAAGGCAAAATATAGAAGGATATAAAAATATTTTGTAAATAATTTTATCATTATCAGTTTTTGAAGCCACTACTCAAAAACAAACAGCAACTAACGGTAATATGATAGTAATATAACAGTAACACAGTAATTATGCATAGCGAAACGATATCTAAAGAGCTTTTAATTTTTGCTTTAAATCAGGAAGGCTCTTTTCAATTATATTCTCATTTTTCAGTTATATTCTCATTTCTTAGTTAGATTATCCGTTATTGCCAGGCAGCTATAAACAGTTTTTTATTCAGCAGCGGCGGGACCTGTTAAAGAAATCTGATTTTCAGAAGATTTTTTCCTTACAGGAGTTTAATAATTAACTGTCAGGGAGATTTTTGTTAAAGGAAATTTTTGATGACGCAGATTTTTATTCATCGAGCATCAGAGATCTGCCATTAAAAGAGAATTAATAGTGAATTAATAGTGCGAATTTGAATTATAAACAGTGAGAATTTGAACTATAGCACATGTTTGCCCTGAACAAATTTTTATTACATGGTTATTACATGGCAAATCTGGGAATTAATCTTTTAAATTTCGAGTAACTTAATATTAATTATTATATTAAACTAAGTTTTTTGTCAGTGTTCTACCTGAGAAATACCACAAAAGATATTTTTATACAAGTTTTATGTAACAGAATCAGAATTCCAGTTTCAAATTAAAAATTTCTTCAAAAAGTCCATATTTTTTGCGGGCCCGGTAAAGGTACTGGCGGATCGGAGTATTATCTCTTGCCCTGGCAAAAAGAGCTTCTATTTCTCCTTTTGAAAAAACAGCCTCCAGCTTTTTAATAGGTATGGCTTTAAGGTCTTCCCAGCTGTCAACCACAGGGTTGCTTATAGGAATCGGGATCGGAAGCAGTGAGATCTGAGCCTCATCCACCCAGTTCCAGTCGGAATCATAAATATTTGCATAAAAGGCACCACAGGAAGCACATTTTGTTACGACCATTATATTTTCTTCGGCAGTGTGATAGCTGAGGCTCATGAGA
>Ga0265294_10003197_pt1 | contig 21116 bp, 17 predicted proteins | sample MunlanPumphouse3_FD_192504 | JGI IMG/M metagenome (GOLD analysis project Ga0265294, IMG submission 192504) | Groundwater microbial communities from a municipal landfill in Southern Ontario, Canada - Pumphouse #3 | ecosystem: Environmental > Aquatic > Deep subsurface > Groundwater | place...
TCCTCGCTCAAAGAGTCTCCTCCTAAAATAGAGTAAGAATATCAAAATATTATTAAATATAAGTAGCATGATTCGAAAGAAAAGAGATAAAAGCTTTAAGCCTCCAGAATTCAAACCCAAAAACATTTACCTAAAACATCTACCTAATTGATACTGCTAATACTAATTCCTCTAATATTATCTATTCTCGTCCCAGATATATTATCTCAACTATTACATATTATATTGACTATTATTATCGACTATTATATCGATTATCCGGGCTTTGAGAAATAAAGAAAAATCCAAAGATGAGTGAGTAAAAAATGAACAAGCTGACTCCTGCAATGCGCCAATACTATGAAGCCAAGGAAGCTTACCCAGATACATTGATTTTCTTTAGGATGGGAGACTTTTACGAGTCTTTCGGAGAAGACGCAAAAACGATTGCAAAGGAACTTGAAATCACCCTAACCGCCCGAGGAAAGGATAAATCGGGAAAAAGGATGCCGCTTGCGGGAATCCCTTACCATGCAATTGATAACTACCTGCCAAAACTCATAAACAAAGGCTATAGGGTAGCTATCTGCGAACAGCTCGAAGATCCAAAAAAAGCAAAAGGAGTTGTGAAACGCGGAGTCGTACGAGTAGTAACTCCAGGCACAGCCATAGATTCGGCTATGTTTGCAGACGCTTCAAACAACTATCTTATGGCAGTCTCGGGCCGGAAATGCGAAAAAAGGGGCAAAAGCCGAGGAAAAGCTAGAAAAAAAGCCGGAGAGGAAGCCTCGGAAAGCGAAATTGAATTTGGAATCTCATTTCTAGATATTTCCACAGGAGAATTCCTAACAACTCAGTTTAAAGATTCAAAAGACTTTGAAAAATTTCGGAGCGAACTTGCCCGAATGAGACCGGCAGAGTGTATTTTGCCTCCTGTCCTTTATGAAAATCCAAAAATTCAAAGCCTTTTACAAGAACAAACCGTAGTGCAAGAATACGCCCCCCTTTCCGGAGGGGAAAAGGAAGCTGCAGAAAAATTAAAGAAACATTTCGGAGTTATGACCCTTGAGGGTATGGGCTGCGAAAATCTCTCTCTTGCTCTATCTTCAGCCTGGGCAGCGCTCGAATATGCAAAAACAACTCAGCTTAGGGATCTAGCCTATATAAACACCCTTCGAACTTATTCAAACACGGATTTCATGGTACTTGATTCGGTTACGCTCAAAAATCTAGAAATCGTAAAAAACGTAAGGGACGGAGGAGATGAAAACTCCCTTTTCCGGAGCCTTAATCAAACAAAGACCCCAATGGGAAGCCGGATCCTTAAGAAATGGCTTCTAAAGCCTCTGCTCTCCGTAAAAAGAATTAACAAACGACTGGATGCGGTAGAAGAACTCACAGAAAACGTCCTGCTCCGTTATGATCTTCGGGACTTACTTTCAGAAGTTAGGGATATCGAACGCCTTGTCAGTAGGCTTGTATATGGAAATTCCAATGCAAGAGACCTTGTGGCCCTGAAAAAATCCCTTGAATCTGCAGCCCCTCTAAGAGATCTGCTCCTCAAAAAAGCAGAGGGCGGACTGCTCAAGGAAATTGCTGAAGGGCTGGAGGCTTTTTCCGAGCTTGAAAAGCTGTGCGAACTACTTGAAAAAGGGATTGTCGAAGAACCTCCTCTAACTGTAAGAGAAGGAGGGATGATTAAGCCTGGATACAATTCGGAACTAGACGAATTGCGGGAGCTGGCACACAATAGTAAACAGTGGATTGCGGCTTTTCAACAAAAGGAGCGGGAAAGAACCGGAATCAAATCTTTGAAAGTAGGCTACAACTAAGTTTTTGGATATTATCTTGAGGTTACAAAAGCAAACATTTCCCAGGTTCCCGAAACCTACATAAGAAAACAGACCATGGCAAATGCGGAACGCTTCTTTACCCCGGAACTGAAAGAAAAAGAAAGTCTCATCCTCTCAGCCAATGAAAGAGCAGTGGGACTTGAATATGCTCTCTTTTCGAAAATCGTGCAAACCCTTGCAACCCACTCAAGAAAACTGCAGGAGACTGCAGAAGAACTTGGAACTCTTGATGTTCTGGCCTGTCTTGCAGAAGTTGCCAAAGACAAAAATTACACTCGGCCAAAGCTTAGCGAAAATTGTGAAATCCTGATACGGGAAGGGCGGCATCCTGTTGTGGAAAATTCCATACCTGGAGGTTTTGTCCCAAACGATACGGAAATGGATTGTAAAGAAAAACAGTTTCTGCTTGTCACAGGACCTAACATGGCAGGAAAATCCACATACATGCGCCAGACAGCCTTAATTGCAATTCTAGCCCAAGCCGGAAGCTTTGTACCTGCAACTTATGCTTCAATAGGGCTTGTGGATAAGATCTTTACAAGGATTGGAGCTTTTGATGACCTTGCAAGCGGACAGAGTACCTTCATGGTGGAAATGGTCGAGCTTGCAAATATCCTGAATAATGCGGGTCCAAAAAGCCTGGTTCTTCTGGATGAAATAGGCAGGGGAACCAGCACATATGACGGCTATAGTATAGCAAAAGCTGTTATTGAGTTTTTGCATAATAAAGGAAAAGTAGGGGTCAGAACCCTTTTTGCAACCCATTATCATCAATTAACAGGGCTTGAGGAGAGCTTAAAGCGAGTCAAAAACTGCCATATCGCAGTAAAGGAAGAAGAACAAGAGCTTGTATTCCTAAGGAAAATCGTGCCCGGGGCAACGGATAAAAGTTATGGAATTCAGGTAGCCCGACTTGCCGGAGTGCCGGAAAAGGTTATAGGAAGAGCAAATGAGATTCTAAAAGCCTTGGAGCAAGAAAACCTTTTAGAAGAAGCTGAAGAGGAAAACAAAAAGCAAAAAGGAAAGCGAAGGGAAAAAACCTCCCGGTATACTCAGATGCTGCTCTTTGATCCTGGAAACGGAGCTGAAGAGATAAAGGAAGGAAAACCAAGTCCCGTAGAAGAAGCCTTAAAAACCTTGGATTTGAATGGGCTGACCCCACTAGAAGCCCTAAATAAGTTATATGAACTTAAAAAACTGGTTTTGGAAGCAGAAAAATAAAAAGAAAAAAGGAGTGAAAAAAAATGGGAGCTCAGGGAGATCTTATCCGGATTCTTGACAAAGAAACTATAAACAAGATTGCGGCCGGAGAAGTAATCGAACGCCCGGCCTCCGTTGTAAAGGAGCTTGTGGATAATGCACTTGATGCGGGAGCTACGGATATAAGAGTCGAAGTGGAAAAGGGGGGAAAAACCCTTGTCCTGGTCCAGGATAACGGGGGTGGAATGAGCCAGAAGGATGCAAGGCTTTCTTTTGAAAAACATGCAACAAGCAAACTCAAAAAAGTTGAGGATCTGACAAGGGTTAGCACAATGGGATTTCGGGGAGAAGCTCTCTCCTCAATTGCTGCAGTAGCCAAAGTGGAACTGCAAACCCGGCCTAGGGAAAAGCTTGAAGGAACTCGAGTTCTTATTGAGGGAGGAAAAATAGAAGAGATTTCAGAGACTGGAACTGCTCCAGGAACCACTGTACGAGTAAGGGATCTTTTCTACAATATCCCTGCCCGACGCAAGTATCTAAAAAGCAACCGGACCGAGCTTGCTCATATAACAGAAATTGTTATGAAATTGGCTCTGGCAAACCCAGAGATTTCCTTTACTCTTCAAAGCGAAGGAAAAACTCTGCTCCGAAACCCGGGCTCAAAGGAGCTTTTCAATACAGTTGTAAACTTGCTTGGCCCAGAAACTGCCCGGGCTCTGCTTTCTCTTTCTGAAACAGGAAAAGAGGAAAAAATTTCCTCCCAAACCTTGATCAGAGGCTATATCTCAAAACCTGAACTAACCCGGGGAGGAACTGAGCAGCTCTTCCTTTTCGTAAACTCAAGACCTGTAAACTCAAGGGCTCTGAATGCTGCAATAAAGCGCGGGTATTATACAAAAATTCCGAAAAGTCGGTATCCGGTTGCGGTGCTTGCCCTTACTCTTGATCCGGCAGAAGTAGACATAAATGTACACCCTCAAAAAGCCGAAGTCCGGCTCAGCCGGGAAGAAGAAATCTGTGAAGCCGTATCTGAAATAATTGAAAAGACACTTTCGGAACACGAGCTTGTGCCAAAAATCCAAGAAAAGAAAAGCAAAATAATTCAACAGAGCTTTCAAACTCCTGATAAATATTCAGAAGATCGGAATAGGGTTTCAGATTTTAAAGCAGGAAATAAAGTTTTGGAAAAAGCTGAATCCTACAATTATCCGGCACGAGATACTGAAAAGCGACTCAAAAGATCGGAGCGACTTATTGAAAAGCAGAATCAAAAATGGGGGCCGGAAAATAAAAAAGAGAAAGAAAGCCCTGACAAGTTCGAGATAAAAAAAGAAGGGGGAAAAAAACCAGAGGAGAAAAGAGAAATAAAAACAAAAGAAAAAAGAGCAGAAGAAATACCCGAAGCCTCAAGCTTTTCCCAAGCAATAAATACCGCAAGCAATGAAATTACTAAAACTACCGAATCTCTCAACGGGCTTAGGATAATTGGGCAGGTTGCCAAACTCTACATTCTAGCCGAAAAAGAAGGAGACCTTGTGATCATTGACCAGCATGCGGCCCATGAACGCATTCTTTATGAGCAGATCCGAAAAAGGAAAAAATCCAAGATTCAGGAGCTTTTAATTCCTGTCCCCATCGAATTAACTCCCAAAGAAAAAGTGCTTATGGAAGAATATATCCCTTTCCTTGAAGAATACGGCTTTGGAATTTCGGAATTTGGGGAAAATACCTATGTGGTCACCTTTGTTCCGGAAATTTTCGGAAAACTTGAGGATCCGACCTCAGTCCACGATATAATTTCAGACCTCCTAGCTGAAGGCAAGATCAGAAATGAGACTGGAGTTTCGGAAAAGCTTTGCAAGACCCTGGCCTGCAGGGCTGCGATAAAAGGAGGAGCTGCATGTTCGCTCCGACAGATGGAAGACCTTATAGCGCAGCTGAAAAAAGCGGAAAATCCCTACTCCTGCCCCCATGGAAGACCCACTATAATCTCCTTTACACGAGAGGAATTGGATCGGAGATTTGCCCGAACTGGGTAAATAAAATAAGGATCAAACCGCATATTTATATAACATGAAACCGATGTTTTCTCTGGTGTTAGCTAAAAGACTAACATCTGTGGCATCATCCTCAAAAGACTATTTTTCACACACACCAACCCTCCATATCGGAATTCCCCCAATATCCGAAAATGGAAAAACCCAAAATTCCAGAAAAACGCATGAAACACCCCCAACATCCCAGAGGGTGATGTCATACCACCTATTTTCGAATTTGCCCCTTTTAAATTCCTTTTTTCATTTCCTGTATCCATTACTTTCCTTTCCTGCCTTTCTTCGTCAATAGATTTATAATAAAAAACTCGGAGTATCTACTATGATAGATCCCGTTAATAATTTTAAGATCCCTGAAACATGGATTGCCCTCACTAGGATGCCTAGAACCGAGCTGGAAGAAAAGGTAGCTTCCGGGATGGTTGTGGTACTAAGTGATGGATCCTTGCTCAAGCGTGGGTACACCACCGGCACAACTGCAACTGCGGCTGCCAAAGCTGCGGTTCTTTCCTTGAAAAAAAAGGTTGAAAAGATCTCGGTCCCGACTCCAGTGGGTTTGCGGGCTCAGCTTAAGGTTGAGCGAGCTGAAAAAGGCTGGGCAAGCGTAAAAAAAATCAATAATGATCACGAATCCGATATCACCCGAGGGCTGGAATTTATAGCCGAGGCTAAAGAGACGGAGGGAATCGTTATCCTTGGCGGAAAAGGTATAGGTAGAGTTACAAGGGAAGGGCTTCAGGTCCCAAAAGGAGAAGCTGCCATAAACCCCAAACCCATGGAGCAGATAAAAGCTGCAGTCCGAGAAGCTGTCGAAGAACTCGGACTCCGAGGAGCAGAGGTTAAGCTTTCCATTCCAGAAGGAGAAAGGATAGGAAAAGAGACTCTAAACAGTAGAATAGGAGTTGAAGGAGGAATATCCGTACTTGGAAGTACAGGATTTGTAGAACCCTGGAACGATCATATGGGGGAGACCAAAGGCGATCTTATAAAGGATGCAAAAAAAGTCGTGCTAACGACTGGCAGGATAGGAATGCGGTATTCAACCATGCTTTTTCCAAACCATACTGTTGTGATGGTAGGAAGCCGAATTTCAGAAAGTATGGATTCCGCTGCAGGAGACCGGGAAATCGTTATCTGCGGCTTGCCGGGACTGGTTCTCAAATGGGGAAATCCGAAGTTGCTTGAAAAAAGCGGGTATGCAACGGTGGTTGAAATGCTCAAAAGAGCCCCAGAACACGAACGCTTGAAGGAAGCTTTTGAAAAAGCGGTTGAAAAAGGGAAAGGAGCCCGAATTGTCGTAATTGACCGAGACGGGACTGTCCTTATGGACAGCGAATAAAAGACAGAAAAAAGCTAAATCGAAGAAGAAGAAGAAGAAGAAAAGAGGATCGGGATAAAAAATGATAGTTGTAGGAGTAGGCGTTGGGCCTGGCATGCTTACTGAAGAAGGAATTGAAGCTATAAAAAAAGCATCTGTGGTTTATGGCTCAAAGCGGGCTCTTGAACTTGCAAGAAAGTATATACAAAGTGACGCAAACCCGATTAAAGATTATAAAGCCCTGCAACTTCTACCAGCAGATGCGGTTGTACTTTCCACAGGGGACCCTATGTTTTCTGGGCTTGGAAAATATGCAGGGGAAAAAGACAGGATAATTCCAGGAATTTCTTCTCTTCAGCTTGCCTGCGCGCGTACAAAGGTAAACATCACAAATCTTAGTGCAATTACGGCACACGGCAGAGACTTTGAACCTGCAAAAGCCGAACTTATCCGGGAACTTGAAGTTGGCAGAAACGTCTTTTTGCTTCCAGATGCAAAATTCGGATCAATTGAGGTTTCAGAAGTTCTCCGAAACCTTGGAATAGAAGCCGAACTCTATGTTTGCGAAAATTTAGGCTACCCGGAAGAGCGCATTGAGAAAGGAAGCTCTGAAAAACCGCCCCTTGCCAAGAAGAACCTTTATGGGCTTTTAATCGTGCAAAAGCCCTAAAATCTAAAAAGCAAATTATTCGGAATCAGCCCTGGATAAAAAGCAAGATCAGATAAAAGATAAGATCTCCAAAAAGCACGGCTACAAGAAAGCCTGCAGTAATTGAGAGCATGAAAGGCAGCCCTGGGGTTACCCAAACCTTGTCTTCAATAAGCCCTTTTTTTGCATATGTTTCAAGTTCGGGAAGCTGATTTATTTCGAAATTAAGACCAGCTCTTACGTGTTTTCTTTTTATCTGACCCTTTTCTGTTTCCTCAAATTTCTCAAGCAGAGCCAGATGTTCTTTTTCTTTAAGAGTGGCAATAGGAGTTTTGTAGCCTATAAACATATAGTAGGGTTTTTGGAGCATATCGGAGGAGTAATGCAAAAGATTGTAGCCGAACATGCCAAGAGGAACTATTATTGTCAGGAGAAGAGCGTTTCCTAATACGGTAAAGGTGAATAATCCAATTGGAGGAAGCCCTACAAAGGGATAGGTTTGGCCCAGAAGCTCAAAAGTTGGGTAGCTTGGAAACAGGATGGAGAGCACAATTAGTCCTTTGGCGTCTCCTCCTCCAAAAGCTCCAAGCTGAAAGAGAATATAAACGCTTAAAAAGACCAGCCCAGAGGAGAGCAAAAGAGCCTTTAGAGCCTCAAGAGGAGGAAGAGCCCCAAAAAAGAGTTCGTAGAGTACAAAGCCCGAACCCGAAGCAAGCATAGATTTCCAGAGCCGATTTGAGATATTGCGGGATTTAAGATCCGTATAACAGGAATAAAATAAGAAAGGTAGACAAAAGAGAATTTTTAGGATTTCTATCATGGGAACCCCTGACTTTTGAGAGATACTTGTTTTTCGATTTTCAAAGTTTAAGCTTAAGCTTTGAGGAAAACTTAGGGAAGCGAAGTTTTTGAAGCTTTTAAATGATATTACTACTGAAATTATTGCAAAGCAAATTTATATAGCCAGCGGTCCGGCCTGAGCTGAGCCTGAAAGCATAAGATACTTTAAAAAAGAAATAAAACGCTTCGGCCGATAAGCTTATACCTTAGAAGTTCTATTGTATCTTGCTTAGTCTTAAGCTAAGCGAAAAGCGTGCTAAATCTTTTTGGGCTCGTGGTCTAGCTGGTTATGACGTCGCCTTCACACGGCGGAGGTCCTGAGTTCGAGTCTCAGCGGGCCCATTCTTTTCTAAGCATTCCTTTTCCAAATTAGAATCTTTATAGACCTTCTTTTCTAAGGCTTCAACCCTTAATTCTAAATCTGATTTTTCGTCTGGTTGTACAACTTTTATGTTACCATCAAAGTCTTTATCTAAAGAAGCAACATACAGAGGTTTGCTATTAAATTCTGTTTTACAAAAATGGTAAAAGAATCGGGAGCATAGATTTTACAATCCCTGAAACTACTATCACCAAAAAGGATAATTCCATAAGATATCAAATTTATCTGAGCAGTTCAGGAGTTTTAAAGCCCCAGATCAATATGCCCGCAGGTAGCGCCGGAAAAGAAATTCCTGAAAAGGAATATAGAGCAGTATTTAGGGAAATGTTTGAAGCCCTTGGTCTACCTGCTGAGAAAGTTGAAGAGGTAAAATTAGAATACTCTCCAAGTGTTTGGTAAGGATAAGACTCTCGAATTTTTTAATACAACTTTAGGTGCAGTTAAAGAAACAAATTCATCAGCTAAATATGAAAATACAATTGAACTCAATAACTCAAACAATAATAATTCAGAATCTGAGAATGGTAGTAGCTTAATTGAAAAGGAATCGAGTAAAAGTAACTCTGTCCCAAGCTTTGGATTATTGGGAAGCTTAATCTGTTTGTATGGGGGATGGAAACTCAGAAAGAAGTAATGCGATTCAGATAAAACATAAAGCTTTTCTCTATATTAGTTTCTGATAACTTTTTTTAAATTCATATTTAGCGGATTCAACGAGGATTCAACGATATTGATATACATGGAAGCTTTTGACGTATCTTTATGATTCTTGTAGAGATCCCTGTCTCTTCTTTTTCCGTTCATTTCCCTTTTCTTCATCCACTGCCTACAGTACCCCCCCTTAAAAAGTCGAGAACTTAAAAATTAAATGCGGTACTCCTAGTGATTTCACAGAATATTCAAGCTACCAATATTACCAGGTTTTGGGGTGTTGTTGAAAAAATAATCCCCTTTATATTTATTTTTGTTTGCCTTTGTTTTTATCCTGAAATGTTGAATATTCAGATTTTAAGGGTTCTTTGTCTGGTAACTTTGGTGTTTCTGTCTTTTTTATTTGTTCTTTATTCTCTGTCATTTCACTCACATCTATAATTCATTGATTTAGATTTATTCTCAGCTTATTTATTCTATCTCTTTCCTTATGGATATAATAAATATAATAGAGTATAAAGCCAATTGAAAAAACAATCGCTAAAATATTAACATATACTTCATAATCATGAAAAACACAATATACTCCAAAAAGTAAAAAATTAATTATTGATATAGCAATAAATAAAATAATTTTTTTTCGGATTAGACTCTTTTCTTCAGCATTAATCTGAACCTTCTTCGAATGAATTAAATAAGTTTCAATAAGCTTTTTCGTAGACTCTTCTTTCTTTTCGTAAAGAAGCTTATATATCTCGTTTGGATTTATGTTGGGGAGTGAAGCGGTTGGAAATATTCCTTTTATAGATAGGATGAGTGCTATTAACAAAAAAAAACCACTTAAAATTGTTGGCCAAAGAATTGGTATACTCTCATCTTGTTGATTGCCACAAATAAAAATAAATAATGTAACATAAATACCCCCCAAGAGAATTAAAAAATTCAACGTCTTCCATATCTGATCTATAGTGCCTGTAAGACCCCCTAATATTTGATGTCTGGCATCCATTGAGATGGAAAGAATTAATTTCAAAATATCTTCATCAATTGGATTTTCTTCATTCTCTTCATTTTTTTCATCTACCATTTAGGATTTAATTTGGAGTAAATATACTTAAAAATATTCATTAGTTATTAATCAGAAATCTGTACAGTTAATAAAGTAGCATGATAATTATATCAGAGTTCTAAAAGAGGAATGACGATGGATTTTTTAAGAGAATTGTATCAGTATAACACGATTGAAATAAAAACTAAATATGAAAAAGTGAAACGTCTGATCGAACATAATGGTGAAAAAGGTACCGAAAATGAAAGAATATTATCATATTTTTTGAGAGGATTTTTACCTAAGAATTACACAATAGGCAGAGGGTTTTTGATTGATAAAAATGGTAATCAGTCTAATCAATGTGATTTAGTAATTTATGATAATCAATATAATCCAAATATTATGACTTTTGAAAGCAATTGTTACTTCCCTATTGAATCAGTATACTGTGTAATTGAAGTAAAAACAACACTAAGATTACAAGATATTAAGAAAAGTTTTGAAGACTTGCAAAAAATAAGGAAATTGCATTTTGTTGAGGAAATGCTTGCATTCCCTAAAAATGATGATATAATGTGGTCAAAAACAGAATACCCCCATTATATCCTATTTGCATATGATACTGACTATAAAACAAGCGAGGCATTGTTGAAATCTTTTGAAAATTTGAAAGATGGGACTTTTTTTGACATGGCGTTCATTCTAAATGTAGGTCTTATTCGAAAAATAACATCTGAGAACAAAACAGCAATAAATTTAAAAATTCCTCCAGTTTTAACTCCTGATGATAGGACAAAACTTCCATACTTAGATCCCAGTACAACAATTGAAGGGATCTCATACCCAGTATTTTCAAATAGGTTAGGTAAATTCTCGGTAGATTATATCAGAAATTTTTTGATATTCCTTTATTTGTTAAACGACTATGTTACCAATAAAAAAATCGGTACTAATTACTTGTTCCATTATTTCCCTATAGAAGACCCTACTATAAATGATGAAATAATAGTAGGAATTGATGAAAAGCAATGAGTATCTATTGAATATAATTAATATAATAAGTTAAAATGCTTGAGTTCTATATTTGGCAGGATGACATAAAAATATAATCATTTTTTAATGGAATGAATGGATATCTCAAAAAGGATGAATAGAGATGGAATTAATATATATCCTCGAAAAATACTCAACAAACATACTTTCGGCAATATTAATTCTTATTACTGCTTATTATGCATGGCAAACAAGAATTATGGTTAAAGAGATGGAAGTTACAAGAAAATATCAATTTGTTCCATCTTTAAAAGTTAAACCAATAAAATTGAGTTCAGGGGATCAGTTTGATGTAGAAATCATTAATATAGGGCTTGGTCCTGCAAAAAACATTAAAGGTAAATTAAAATTGGAACCATATGGTGAAGAAATAGATATTGTTTACCATATATTACATCCAGGAGATAGATTTGTATTAAATACTCCTTTTATTAATGCCAAAAATTTTAGTGATGTAAAAAAATTCAAAATACTTAAGTTGTCAGTATATTTTGAGGATATGGTAAATACGACTCATGAATCTATTGATTTATGTAATTTAGATGATTTTGAAAAAACAAAAAATTGTTACTATACGAATGAAACAGTTGATGAGCTTAATAACATTCAAAGAGAACTTTATGGTATAAGATCGGCTATTGAAAATAAGAAATGAATTCAATGGATGAAAAAGAGCCAAAATATAAACGCATCATAAGATACAATTTGTTGCATTTTTCCGGATCCTTCCCTGGGTCTTCTCCACCATCCGCGAGCCGGGATGTAACATAAAAAATGAACTGGTGTATTTTTCCTGAATTAAGTCCACGAAAAAACATTATTGTTTTATCTTAAAATAGTGATATTATATTGCTTAAATCCCTGTCTCTTTCTAACAAAAAAAGTAATTAAATAAAGAATATTATCATTTTATAAAAAGATGATGTTTTTTCCACATTAAAATTTAAGAAAAAAGAACAGAAGACAGGATTTAGCTAAATAAAAGATTTTTTAAATAGAGCTTTTTACCTTCTCTTGAATGGATTTATTCTAGAAAACTCTTAGCTTTTTTTATTCAGTTATTGTGCCCGTAAATTAAAACTTTAATTAAAAAATGCATTTTTAGAGGGCATGTAAAAAAAGAGATATAAGAAAAATATTTTGAATAATGGGAACCAAATTTAAAGAAGACTAAACAAATTTGATATAATCCCAAGAAAGAGATTTATACAGATATATAGAAACTCCAAAAACACTAAAATTCCAATCATGAATAACTTTGACATTCCTATTCCAAAAAGTACAGCAAGGAAAGATTTTAGATAATTTAAATTATGGACAAACTGCCCTCCTCGAATGAGAATATGGATCCAATATAGACTGCCACAAACTAAAAATAAAAGGCCAAAAGGGGAAAATTGAGTGAAGATTAAGCATAGAGAGATAATAATTAAAGGAATAATAGCAGTTGAATAAGCCAGGATTTTAAATGTGTCTATAAAAGGGCCTTCTCCTCCAAAAAGGAAAAAAGTTATGCTAAATCCGATAACGTTTCCTATAAATACCAAAATCAAAAATCCAAAAATTTCTAAAAACGATGCTGAAGCAACTTCTGAAGGAAAGAAAATTGGGATCAATTTTAAAAAAATCCCAAAAATCAGAATGAAAAAGGCCCCCTGAATCCAAGCTAAAGTCGAACTGGTTTCGTCTTTTATATTTTTGAAAAAATCGGAAGGGGAAAAAATTACATCCACTAATGCATCCACTAAGATCACCAAATTAACCTAGATTAAGTTTTTTAAAATTGAATTGGTTTTTGAGAAAACCGGAAGAGATATTTACAAGGAACCATTTAAGAGATTATTTAAGAAGTGTGTTATTATAAAAAACTATCCATACAATTCTACCCCAGTTATGATTTGATTGCTGCAGATTCAACTAGTTTTTCGAACAAAAATATCCATTTCAACAATTTTTTCATAAATTTTTCTGCGTTTCCGAATAGGCCACCAATCATATAAAAAAGTGTTAACTGGCTGCCACATTGCAACCCAGCCAATAATCAAAAGACCTTCGGAAAAAAGGGTTGTTGTCAGGTTCGGCTCAAAGCGAGAGAGTAGTTCTGAAAAAACAATACAGGCAGTCAGAAAAAAAGAGCCTATCAAAAAATCCCATCTTCCACGGGTTAAGAGCCTTTTCATTTCGGTTTTTGCAAGAGCTGTCTTGTAGGCAAAGTGTTTTTTTACGGCTTTTGCAAGAGAAGACTCAACTTCAGGTGGACAAGTGTGGGAAGGAAGATGAAAAATCATCTCAAGCTGAGTCTTAAACGGGAGTTCCTCAACAGCATCGAAAATATATTGCTCTGCAGAAATTTCAAGTTCCTTTTCGGGAAAAGGGGAAGGATCAAAAGAATTATAGATTTGCCAGATATTCCGGACTTCGATTTCAATTATTATTCGATTTCCAGTCTTACTGTAAAAAGACTCCACTTTTACCCCTGAAATCATCTATAGCCCCATCCCCTTTCTCTTTTCCAACAAAGCAAAAGCTTAGCCATAATTAATTCTTTTAATTAGAATATAAATCTTTTATGATATCCAAAAAGACTTTTTCTGTAAAAAAAAGAAAGGAAAAAAAGGGAGTGAAATTAGAATTTCCCAGCAAAATCCTCTCTCAAACCCAGAGCCAACTCTTCTTGCTTAAGCTTCAGCTTCAGCTTCAGCTTTTAAGAGCAGGTGCTCAAGCAAAATTACAAGAATAACTCCCATCACAAACCCATTTCCTATAATTGGCCTCAAAACAGCAGGAAAGGTCTCTAGAATTTCGGAAGGAACAAAAGCCAAAATCGTTGCAATAAGGATGGGAAATCCAACTATCAAACCATCGTTAAAGCCTTTTATAGCCCCTCTTTCCGAAAGCATGAGCAACCCCGAAGCAATCTGGGCACTCATCAAATAAGCTAAAATACTTCCTATAACAACCGAGGGAATACTGCTTATAATACTTACCACGCTTGGGAAAAAAGATAAGAGAAGCAGCCCAATTCCTGCAGGCAACAAAGCATAGCGAGAAGCGCAGCCAGTGGCCGTAATCAAGCCCGGACTGAATGAAAAATTAACAGGACCTATAACTCCAAAAAGCCCTGCCATGGCATTTCCAAGCCCTGTAACTCCCACTCCATTTCGAACCCGCTCTTCCATTCCAGAAGCATTTAACATCCCTCCAACTGATTGAATAGAACCCAGATCATTAATTGAAAGAGCTAGATAGCAGAAGAGAAAAGAAAGAAGGATCCCAGGCTCAAAGGCTAGTTTAAAAGCCAAGTCCTCAAAGAAAAACCCAAAAAAGGGAAGTTCTGGAACTGGAGGCTGAGGCACAGAGGAAAAACCAAGCCTAAACAATTCGTAAATAAGGCTTCCAAAAATAATTCCAAAAACCACTACAGTTGCCTTCCAAACTCCTTTTAGCAATTTGTTGGCAATAAACATTCCAAGACTTAGCAATAAGGCAAAAGAAAGATTGAAAAGAGGAGGCAGGCCTGCTTCAGGGGGAAAAATCATATTTAAAATTACGGGAGAGAGGGTAAAAGCTATAAGAATAAGAATCACGGAAACCACTCTTGACGTAAAAAGCTTTTGCACATGAGTAAAAAGCCCGGAAAAGGCAAGCAAAGCTAATAACAAGCCTCCAATAAAAATAGAAGAGGAAATGAACTCGGGGCGACTGCTCTGGGCGGCAATAATTCCTATTAACAAAACGGTTGCAGGACCTGGCACCAGAGGCAAACGGTGCCCTCGTAAGAGCTGAAGAATAAAGACAAGAGAAGTTACAAAAAGAAGTTTTTGAATATATGTGATTTGCTGCACCGGGTTTCCATACTGCATTGTAGCTATTAACTTTCCTATAATTAACAGAGCCGGAATACTTACAACAAACCACTGAAGCCCATACAGAATCATTTCCAACCCTTTAGGCCTATCATCTAATCCATATTTTAGTTGCATTTTCTCAAATCCTCATATTCGTAACCCAGATCTGATAAGATTCACCTTTCAGGTCAGGCTAAATAGTATTTCCAAAGGTTAATTATACTCCCACAGATTCGGTATTAATATTTCAATTTTTAAAATTGAATGAGTATAATTACATAGCTACTCATTTATATTTTTTATTAAAACGACTCCCTTACTTTTCCTTGCTTTAGCCTTTACCTTCCCCTACCGTACAATATAAAATAAAAAAATAAGATTTATTAAAATAGGATAAAAACCGGCATAGATGTAAAGCAAGTAAACTATCACGAAGCTAAAACCTCAGGAAATTTACACAGCATACTCTAAAGCTCAAAAAATACTAAGTAGTAAAAATTCAGGATACGGAAATAGTATGAGAAAACTGAAAATTCTTGTTATAAACAATTACGGGCAGTTTTGCCACCTCATCCGCCGGGCTGTTAGGGACCTTGACATGGAGGCAAAGATCGTGCCAAACACTACTCCGATTGAAGCTCTGCTTTTGGAGGAGCCAGACGGGCTTATCCTCAGCGGAGGCCCTGATATGGAGCGGGCCGGGCTCTGTTTTGACTATGTCAAGCAAATCGACCTTCCCATTCTGGGAATCTGCCTCGGCCATCAGGCAATTGCGCGCGCCTATGGAGGAGAAACCCGGACCGGGCAAAAAGGAGGGTATGCCGCAGTCGAGGTAGAAGTCCTTGAAGAAGATGAGATTCTCAGAGGAATGGCTCCGAAAACCTTGGTTTGGGCCTCCCATGCCGACGAAGTCCTAACCCTTCCCAAAGATTTTCTCCAGCTTGCTCGCTCCGACATCTGCGAGATCGAAGCCATGCGGCATCCCACAAAACCCATATACGGGGTTCAATGGCATCCGGAAGTCTCACATACCGAGAAAGGAGAAGAACTATTTAAAAACTTCTTTGAAGTTTGTGAACGCTTTTAAAGCTGCAAAAACGTGAGAAAAAAGGGATTTACATCCCTAACTTCTTTTTCATTAGTTTCTGAATATTGAACTTTCCGCCTCTGAAACCTTTCAGAGCTGTCTGCATTGTTTTGTGATATTTTAAAAGTTCCCGAATTTCTTCCGAAGAACAGCCCGATCCTTTTGAAATTCTTTTAATCCTTGAGCCACCTATGACTTTTGGGTCAAGCAATTCAGCTTCGGTCATGGAGTCCATGATAATTCGATAATTCTTGAGCTTATCCCCCGTATCCTTAAGAATCTCATCTGAGACTTTCATTCCACCTGCCATACCCATGGGCAGCATCTGCATGATCTGTTTAAGGGGCCCCATCTTGTTCATAGCCTCAAGCTGTTTGTACATGTCCTTGAGGGTAAAGCGGCCCTGCATGAGGGCATCGACATCCACATCCTCTTCGCTCAGGCTCTCTTCGGCCTTTTCCATAAGGCTTTTGAGATCTCCCATTCCTAGAAGCCTTGAGATAAACCTGTCAGCTTCGAATTTCTCAAAATCTTCCGGAGTTTCCCCTAGACCTATAAAAGCAATTGGAGCCTTAGTCTCAGCCACAGCCGAAAGGGCCCCACCTCCTTTTGCAGTCCCGTCAAGTTTTGTGATGATTACTCCTGTAATTCCTACCGAATCGTTAAAAGCATGGGCCTGCTGGCTTGCCTGCTGCCCTATTGCTGCATCTAGGACCATAAACTTCTGATCAGGATTTGCGATTGCATGGATATTTTCCATCTCCTCGATCAGATCAGCTTCAAGGGCATGGCGCCCTGCCGTATCCACAATTTTTACATCATACTTTTCAAGTTCTTTAAGCCCATTTTGAACTATTTCAACCGCATCAGAATTTCCTTCTTCCCCATAAAAGGCCACATTAAGTTTTTCGGAAAGAGTTTTTAGCTGCTTGTAAGCCCCGGGTCTGAAGGTATCGGCTGCAATGACCGCAGGTTTTAAGCCTTTTCGTTGGAAGAAACGAGCGAGCTTGGCAGTACTTGTGGTTTTTCCGCTCCCCTGAAGGCCTACCATCATAATGGTCTGAGGTTTGAGCTGGATATCGGCTCCTTTGCCGATAATTTCCATCAGTTCCTGATAAACGATGCGGATTACATGCTCTCTTGGATTCATACCTGCAGGGGGTTCTTCCTTTAAGGCCCGCTCTTTGATCTTTTTGGACATTCCCATAACTAGCTTCACATTAACATCAGCCTGAAGAAGCGCCCTCTGAATGTCCTTTATTACTTCATTAACGGTGCGCTCGTCAAGCCTGCCTGCGCGCACAAGCTTTTTGAGCGCCCCCTGCAGAGAATCCCCAAGTTTGTCCATTACCATGAGAGAATCGTCCTTTTAAAGTTTTTTAGATAAATTTGAAATAAAGTGTTCATGGAAGTCTAAATACGCATTTTCGGTCTAATCCTGTGTAAGAAAGTTATCCTTCTAATTAAACTTTTCAATGCTTCAATTGCTTCAGATACAATAAAATAAGAAAGACCTCAAAGAATTAGGGAACATTTGCAACCCAGTTTAAAACATTTAAGAAGAACTTGGGCAAACCCAATAAAAAGACTATAAAAACAGTTTATAGCGGGGGATGGATTCGAACCATCGGTCTACGGGTTATGAGCCCGTCGGGATCTCCTAGCTACCCCACCCCGCTACGGAGTATAAAGGGAAAATTTGTCGATATGCCTGTATTCCTGTATTCGGGAATTTTCACTTAAAAAAACAGTTTATAGCGGGGGATGGATTCGAACCATCGGTCTACGGGTTATGAGCCCGTCGGGATCTCCTAGCTACCCCACCCCGCTACGGAGTTTGATTAAGGATAGATTTGCCGTAATACAGCGAAGTCAACATAAGTACCATTGCTTAAATAGTTTTCGCCATTTCCCCTCACTTATCTTCTTTTTTTAGGAGATATCCCCTTAAAGATAGCTATTTGAGCCTTAAAGTCCCAAAAGAAGACTATGACAAGATGTCTTTTTTGCGGAGCTCATTGTGAGTTGCGCTGCGGAGTCTACTGTGAGGGCTATCCTAAAAGCCCGAAGCAAGAAGAAAAAATCCGAGCAAAAAAGCTTGAATGCACTCAGATAGGGACCTCGTATATCTGCGACGTCTGCCTAGCTGAACTAAGAGAAGCCCTTGGCCTGAACTGAACTTTGATTACCCAAACTTTGGGAAGCTAGCAAGCTTTTTTAGGCTCCTACTTTGGATTTAGTTTTTGCTTTAACTGCGGCTCGTTTCGCAATTTTTTAAAAATTAAGCGAAGTAATCTCCCGAGCTTCCTTTTTAAAGTGCAGGATAAGGTCTTTAGCCCAACAAAGAGCAGAAGGCTCAAAACTTAGTATGTTCTTCTGATCAAACGCATTGTTCTTCCCAAAAAAGCCTGCAAGCATGAATCGCTCCGTGCTTGTGAGAAGCGCAATTTGTACCTTATCCTCACAGACAAAGAGTTTTCGCTTTTCCAGAGCCAAATAGTGCTTCAGTTCTTTTTCGAAGTCATTTATAAATCTTTCAAAAAGAGTTTCCGTTATGAGAAGACTTATCTCGGAATCTGCCACTCCCGACTCCAGCAGGATTGAAGGAAATTGTGGATGAAAATACGTAAACATACAAAGAATCTGTTTTGAATTTGCAAGATTTTGAGTAAAAGCTTCCGGAAGATCGAAAATACTGTTTGAGTCCGGCTCGAGCAGAGTATAGGGCTTTATTTCGTTTAACCGGGACAGGAGAGCCAAAGGCACAGCCTCCAGATTGCGCTCCTGCCAAAACTCTTCATCTGCTTCAATAACATCCAGGAGATCAAGCAAAGGATTCATCTTTTCAACCAAAATTTTCCCAATTGCTGAAAGCCTGTAATTTTTTTCCTCCTGAAGCACCAAGTCCTCATCTTTTAATTTTTTGAGTTGAGGGAGGAGAGCCGTTGATTTGAAAGGAAGAAGCTTTTTTATTTCATCAATTTCCCGCTCTCCTTCATTTAGCAAGAGCAAAAGCTCTTTTCTTTTTTCAGAGAGAAAGAGAAGATCACTTAATTCTTTTTCCATAATATTCACTTGCCTCAGATTGATACTCACTTATCTCAGATTGCAAAAAATGCTTTATTCCATACTTCAAGTTTATTTTGAAACTAGCTGGAATAGAAAAGTTTCCGTATCATAATTTAAGAAGTTGCTTAAATACTTGTATATTCAGAATTTAGTTTCCTAGAAATTGACGAAAGTAGAGTTGTAGTCTCATCACAAAACCTCACAAATAAGTAAACAGGCGCAGTTCAAGAAGAAAACTTAAAGGGCTTGAGCCCTGAATTGTAGATATATTCTAAAATAGCTCAAAAGATAAAGGCTCTAAGGAAATAGGAAAAAATGTATACAGGAGGTCTTGAGAATGGAATCCTTCAGGTGTGTGCTTACAAACTGGGATTACATTTATAATCTGTGCAGGAAGATATCAAGAGAAATCAAAGGTTCGGGCTATGAACCAGATGTGATAATCGCTCTTGCCAGAGGCGGATGGTTTGCAGGGCGCGTGCTTTGTGATTTCCTAGGACTTGATGACCTTACAAGCCTGAAGATTGAACATTACGTGGGAGCCGAAGCCATCGATACCGGAGAGCCTCATATCCGATATCCTCTTTCCAAAAAAGCGGTTGAAGGCAAAAATGTACTCCTTGTAGACGATATGGTGGATACCGGTGAAAGCTTGCTCAGCGCAAAAACCTATATAAGAACGCTGAGCCCGGCTAAACTTAAGACCGCCTCCCTCCAGTACCTGAGCTGTTCAAAAATAGAACCCGAATACATAGGAGAACGCCTTGAGGAATGGGTCTGGATAGTTTATCCTTGGAATTTCATAGAAGATCTGACCAGCCTCCTTAAAAAAGCCATGAAAGCAGATTCCTCTGAAGAATGGGAGCTTGAAGCCCTCAAGGCTTTGCTGCTCACAAGACATTCCTTGCATCCGATTTCCTTTGAAATCGCCCAGCCCGGCAGGCTCCTTGAAGTTCTTGAAGAAATGGAGCGCACAGGAAAAGTCAGCTCAGAACTCAAAGAAGGAAAGAGGTACTGGAAACTTCGAGAAGGAAAGAAGCCTAAAAAGTAAAATATAACTAAAACAAAACCCTTTAAGAAAAGGGCCCAGAGAGCAAATAGTATATATTATGCTATATTCTTTAAATTCAGATATATGGAATCGGTGAAGCAATGCCCCATAGATGTACCAAATGCGGAACCCTTTTTGAAGATGGAGATCCGGTCATACTAAAAGGCTGTTCAAACTGCGGCTGGAATAAATTCCTTTATGTAAGAAAGGAAAAGCCTCATTCTGAAAACAAACCCCGCCCAAACCCAAGTTCAAGTCCAGGTCCAACTGCGAAGAGCTCGGCTTCTCCTCTGGCCGAAGTGGTTAAGCACATTGATGCAGCTTTGGCTTTGGAAGCTTCAAGCTCAGATTCTAAAATATCCAAAATAGATCCAAAGGAAGAGCAAGAAACTGCTCCTGCAGCAGAGGAGAAAAGAGTTGAGTCCGTACGGCTCATCAACACAGGAACCTATGAGCTGAATATTGAGGCTCTATTAAATAGGGATGAGCTTGTAGTGGGCTATAAAGAAGAGGGCGCATATGCTGTACACTTGCCCTCGATATTAAAGAATCAGAAAAAAAAAGAGAAGGCAAAAAAGAGAAATTTTTTTAAAAAATAAACATTTTCTGAAAAATACTTTTGGCGCCTTTTCCTTATTTTTTCCTTAGAATACCTTTTTGAAAGGAGCTTTAGCCTAAGCTTATATTAAGCTTATATTAAGCTTATATTCTTTTGCTCTTCTTGGCCAGAAAAGGTTCCTCATTTCATTTTTGCCACAAAAAAAGGCTTTTTTTTCCATACGAATCGGAGCTTGAGAGCTTCTGGCCAAAAAAAAGGACCGAAAATAATATATAGTGTAATAACTAACTAGAGGTTAGTAACTATAAGGTATTGAGATTTAAAACCGAGCTATTCAAAGAATTAACACAAAGAACCTTATAAAAATAGAAAAGGGAATGATATGGATCCGGCAACACTTCTTGACCTGCTAGGAAATGAAAACCGCAGGAAGATCATCCAGCTCCTGGCAAACCGACCCTGCTACGTAAGC
>Ga0265294_10003198_pt1 | contig 21115 bp, 22 predicted proteins | sample MunlanPumphouse3_FD_192504 | JGI IMG/M metagenome (GOLD analysis project Ga0265294, IMG submission 192504) | Groundwater microbial communities from a municipal landfill in Southern Ontario, Canada - Pumphouse #3 | ecosystem: Environmental > Aquatic > Deep subsurface > Groundwater | place...
AGTTTGCAATAGAAGAATTTACTTGATCAGAATACTTCTTCATTAAAGTTCTTACAGGAAATTTTTGTTGTTCTTTTTTTATTAATGCACCACTTGCACTGATAGTTAAAGTTGCTCTTTCTGTAGAATCTATAACTTCTAATAGTTTTAAACTCTTAATTGCTTCAATTAACAAAGGTTTTTGAGTTTGTTCTGAAGGATTTAACATTAAAAACAAATCTTCTATATTTAGATTAGTATAATGAAATGTAATCCTTTTATCAGCTACAGCAGGAGCAGCTACAACCTCTGGAATAAAAGTATATGAATCAATTTTATCTTCATACTCTTTTGCTAATGTTTTATATTCACCAGTTGCATCAAATAAAATAGCTTTACCACTATTTTTTAAAAGCTCTTCTAATAAATTACTTACAGTAAAACTCTTACCTCCACCTGTTGTTCCTATAATTGCACAATGTCGTCCAAATATACTTTCAGGATCCAAAGATAATGTTGTACCACTAGAATTCTTTAATGTTGCAATTTCAAAAACATTTTCTGTTCTTTTATTTTTATTTACAAAACTCTCAAATGCCTCTTTTAAAAATTTTGGTGAAGATAAATAAACTTTTGAACCAATCTGTGGAAATTGATCAATTCCTTTATTTATTTTTCTATCAAAGTAATTAAATGAAAGTAGTAATTCTATCTTGCCAATTGGATGTATTTCACTATTCCCAAGATTTTTTTCATTTAAAAAGATTTGATCTTTTGTTGGTATTTGTATTTCATTTATTTTTCCTAAAAAACCATAACTTTCACCCTCTATTACAACATATGAACCAACAATTCCACCTGACAGTTCTTGACCATAATGTGAAAACTTATTTACTAAATCATATTTAGGAAAATGAAAATCACAAGAGATAGGAGAAACCTTAGATAAATATCCTGCAAATCTTGAGGAATCAAAAGGGTTAACACTATCCATTCTGTTTACCTATTAATTCTTCGAGCTTTTCGAGGAACGATTCTTCTGGTTTTTTTGACAAATCATAAGGTATATTTTTTACAAAATCTTTAAAGCCCTCTTCAACCAATATAACATGAGGTGATATTTTAGATAACTCTCTATAAAAAGACCATTCTTTATCTTTTGTAGAACCTGATTTATATTGAATACTTCTATTAACTATAATCACATTTAAGCTACTATTCTGTCGAATAGCTTCTTTTACCATTGTCATAATATGTTTATCAGCTAAACTAAATCCAGAAATAATCAGTGTAGAGCTACTAGTTTTTCTAAGTTCAATTTGAAATCTACTCATTACTTCAAAAAAAGGCTGTTCATAAGAGTGTTCAAACTTTGTAGCATTTGGATAAATCATTACTGCATGAAAATCTTCTTCTTTATCTCTTTGAATAATATCAGTATCTTTTTTTGCCCAATTCACTGAGCCATGAGGTTTATATAAATGAAAAACTTTATCAACATAATTTTCTTCAGCAGATAATCTACTATTTTCTCTTCTAACAATATCATAATCATAATATCTTCCATTAAACACTCTAGGTTGAGTGAAAGAGAATCCGTCTATAATTGTAAAACCACCTTTTTGAGCTGCTTGTTCAAAAGACAAATCATAATTAAGATTGTAGATCTTTAATCTACTTTTACTAACTTTTCTTTGAGTTAATTTTTGAAGTAAAGTTAAATGTGTTTCAAAGTCTGTATCTGTAAGATTAAAAGAACATTCTCTTTTGATCATTTTCTCTATTTCTAATTTGAAGTCTTTGAACCAAGAAGGAAGTTCTTTAGAGGATTTTAAATTTATTTCAGCTTCTGATAATAATGCTTCTAAATCTTTAATTTCTGTATCGTAAGAAATCGATTGACAAAATAATACAAAAGTACCTTCTCCTAAAGTAAGCTTTTCTGCTTCGTCCCAAAGTTCAGACATAATCTTTCCACCAAAACCTATTGAAGTCCCCGCTCCAGTCAATAATAATAAATTATCAGATAATAATAGTTTTTCTAGTTTCTTTTTATAATATTCTCGCTTTTTATTTATAGCGATTTCTCTAAAATCTTCATCATCTTTTGTTTTATATATTTCACCATTTATATACAAATTGTCATCATCTATTTCTAAAGATAATTCATTTGAAATTAATATATATTTTCTCATTATGAACCTATTTTGTTAAAGTAATTAATTATACCTTACCACAACTAATTAAGTATTTACAATAAATAATTATTTTTGGAATCTTTTATTTTTTTCAAAATAATTTTCGATATAATAAACAACAGATAATAAAGAATTATAATTGCATTAAAAATTTATTTATTCCCTTTTGCTCTATTATGATTTTTACATAGCATTTCACAATTAGTAATATCAGTTGCTCCCCCTTTACTCCATGCTGTAACATGATCTGCATCCATATCTGATAATTTCCATATTTTGGTTTTATTTGTATTATCTCCAATAGCACATAATGGACAATTTGAAATACCTTTTGCTTCTGCAATTGTTGTTTGTTTTTTATAAACTTTTCTTTTTACAGGTTCTTCAAAAACTCTAATATCCAAAAGTTTTGAATCTTGTGAACCACCTAAAAGATATTCAAAAATACCTTTTCTATTTTTTACATATGGATCTCCATATAATTCATAAACTTTTTTTTGAATTTCATTTGGATCATAGGCTTTTTTATAATATGTCTCATATAATCTTCCCCATTCTAATCCACGCATTTCTTTTTCTATAGTATTAAATATTCCCGATATCCAATCTATTACACTATTAAAATATCTTTTTATTTCAGAAATATTATTATCATGTCTATGTTGAGCCATATAGCTATCAATATTACCCTTACTTACCCAATCTAAGGCTCTTTCTAAGAATTCTTGTCTATTAGCACTTCCTTTAATATATGCATTCCATTTATCAATGTTTGCATTTTGAGAATTACTAAATTCTTCTTTACATAATGTTACAAACTTTCCAGAATATATAGCGTTTAAAAGTTCTTGATTATTAAGAGGAACACCTGCTATATTTATTGTTTTAAACCACTCTTTAATTTCATCTTCTTCGCCTTCACAAATATATATTAATAATTTAGTTTCCAAAATCTTTTTTTGAATATTTTCGGCTAAACTATTGAAAATTTGTTCTATTCCATTTTTATCTTTTATGGCAAATCTATTAGTAACAAATCTTCCAATACTTGTGATTCTCTGTTGTCCATCTAATATTTCATATTTTTTTGTATCTGTTTTATTAAAATAAATTAATCCTAATGGATAGCCTTTTAAAATTGAATCAATTACTGCTACATCTTTTATACCATCTGCATAAATATAATTTCGTTGATATTCAGGTTGAATAGTTAGTTTTCCAGATAATCCAAAAAGTCCTTTACCCTCATATTCATTATATGTAAATCCTTTGCATATATCTTCAATTGTTATATTAATTTCTAAATTTGTAATCATCTAATAGCCTTTATGAATATTCTTGCATATTTAACTTTTCTATCAATTAAAGGTCTAGCGTCATTTTTACCTTTAAATTCAATACCTACAATTTCTGGATCATATCCAGCAGATGCACTCAATCCTAAAATTTGAAATTGTTCTGGATTATGTTTATCTAAAAATGATATAGGAACTCCCATAATTCCATCATAATCCGATGGTATTTGTTTTACATATGATACTTCAATAGCATCATAATTATCATATTTTTCAAATGGTTGTTTTGAGCTAAATTTAATTACATCTTTTTCGGTCATTAAAGGGATTGATTGATGTCTTCTTCCATGATCTAAATTAGTAAACCATCTAACACCTACTACTTTTTGAAAATATTTACCATCTCTAATTTCTCCAGTAAATTTATCCATATCTACTACATCTTCTGGAACTTCAAATTCTCTATCACCACTTGTAATACTTGGTCCAAGCCATAAAACATTATTTCTAATTAATCTAAATACTTCTTTATAAGAGATAGCATTTAAATTTCCAATTATTAAAAATTGTTTTTTAGATTCGATAATCCAATTTAAAAAATCTCGAAATTTTGAGAATGGTGGATTTGTAATAATAATATCTGCTTCATCTCTTAATACTTTTATTCCATCACTATTAAAATCCCCATCTCCCTCTAAATAATTCCATTCTAAATCATAAATATCAATCTTACCATCAATATTAGTATCATGGTCTAAAGTGAATATTTTTCCATTAGTCTTAGTTTTGCTATCATTATATTTAGGATTGTTTCTTTCAAATTCTGTGGGCTCATAAGTTGTATCATAGCCTTTACTTTGAATAGCAAAACTTGTACTAATAAGTTTTTTTATACCAAATAGTTCAAAATTTTGTGCAAAAAATTTTGTAAAGTTAGACCATTCCGGATCATCACAAGGAAGAAGAATTGTTTTCCCTCTAAAAACATCTGGATTATAATCAATATATGCGGCTACTTCTTTTTGTATATCAATATATTGTGTATAGAATTCATCATTTTTAGCTTTTTTAGCTTTTTTAAGGTATTCGTGTGCCATTATGTTCCATTTTCTTAATCATTATTGGATAATTCTTTATTATCTGTTGTTTAGAAAAAGAGTATGAATAATATTTTTCTTTTATAAAAGCCTAATATATAGGCTTTTATAGTAGTTTTAAATTGTTTCAGCTAGGAAAAAGATAAATTTCTTCTTGGATGTTTTGATGATAAAATTTTTTTCTGTTTTTTGTTATTTATATGTGTATATATTTGAGTAGTTGAAATTGATGCGTGACCTAACATTCCTTGTATATATCTAATATCAACGCCTTCTTCAAGCAGCATAGTTGCAAAAGAATGACGAAACATATGTGGTGTTAAATGTTGATTTACTTTTGCTTTATTTTGATATTTTCTAATCATTAAAGTAATAGATTGTTCTGAAAATCTTCTTCCTAATCTATTAATAAAAAAATATTTTTTATTTTCAATATCACTTTTAAATAAACTAAAATATTCTTTTAATATATTTTTAGACTCTTGTTCACAAACATGTATTGTTCTTTCTTTATTTCCTTTTCCCATAACTTTTATATATCCAGAAAATAAATCAATATCAGTAATCTTCAAATTACTTACTTCAGAGACTCTAAGTCCTGTAGAAAAAAGTAACTCTAATACTGCAATATCTCTAATTATTGATTTGTATGAAAAGCTCTCTTTTGAAGCAAAATTATTTTTTGAACAATATACATATCTCAATAATTTTTTAATATTCTTCATTTCAATAATTTTTGGAAGATTATTGTCCTCTTTTATTGAAATTCTCATTTTTCTAAAAGGATTAATTTCAATAATTTCTTCAAATTCTAAGTAATTAAAAAATGCTTTTAAAACTGCAACTTTTCTTTTTATTGATTTTGGTTTTAAATTAAAAGAATATAAATATCTTATGTACTCTTTTAATAAAACTTTATCTACTTGAGATATATCTAACTCAAAAAAATTTTTAAATTCTTTTAACTGTTGAAAATCACTACTATATGCTTTTATAGTTTTTTCGGTTAAATTCTTTTCATATTTACAATGAAATATAAAATTTTCTATTAATAAATCTACTTTCATTCTTTTTCTCCTTTATTTATTAAGAGAAAGATTAAACAAAAAACTTTGTATATCTGTGTTTAAAATTAATACTTTTATTAAATATATTAATAAATCTATGAAATATTTTATATCTATACTATTGATACTAAATCGCTTATTTGTTTTATATTTTCTTATTCAATAAACTTACATTTAATAAAAAATAAATTATAATTATATTTATTAGTAATTAAAAAGGATATATCAATGCATGAATTAAAGGATGTACAGGAATATTTATCAAAGATATTATCAAAGGAAAGAGTTGAAGAATGTTATAACTTAATTTCAAACCCTCAAAATAGAGTAAATTCTCCAGATAAAAAATGGGTAGCATATGAAACACAAGCTTCTGAAAATCAAACGGTAGTAAATGCTATTCAAGAAATACTTGTAAATAATTTACCTTCTTGGAGTATTCCTTTATTAAATGATATAAAAAAGGCAGTTGATGAAGTAGGAATTCTATTTGAAAATTCTAATATTGAAATGAAACCTAGAATACCTTTTTATGTTTTAGTTTTAAATAAATTAATTTAATCAACACAAAAAAAGATACATTTGTTCTTATGATTCAAAGGAATACAATGTGTTATGATATTGTTGTTGTAAATAGTCCATTATTTAAAGAACCAGATTATATTAGCAATAGTGACGAATACTTACCACCAATTGGCTTAGGATATATATCTTCATATTTAATTTCAAAGAATATTTCTGTCTATTTATTGGATACAATTGCAGAAAATATGTCATATATTACATTATTAAATAAGTTAACTCTTTTAAAGCCTAAGTTTATAGCAATTAATATTTTTAGTACAAATTTCAATTTAGTTAAAGAAATTATTGAAACGATAGATTTTGAGGTTCATTTCATTATTGGTGGAATATCTACTAAATCATTATATGATGCTATATTTAAGTGGAAAACTAAAAATAACATAGACATTGTATATGGAGATGGTGAATTAATCACATATGATATTATGCTTAATAAGTTAAAGCAAGATCCTTTTAAATCTATAAAAAATAAAAGATATTTTATAGTTGATAAAGATTCCTTATATTTTAATCATAACATATCTAATTTACCTCTTGATAGAAGATTATTTAAAAATGAACCTATTATGAATGTATTTGATAAAAAAGAGGTTTCACTTATTGCAAGTAGAGGATGTACTTTTAGTTGTGCATATTGTTCAGCATCTTATAAACGTAATAAAGGTTTGACAGTTAGAGAAAGGACTTTAGATTCTTTAGTTGACGAGTTAAATAAAATATCTATCTTATATGAAGATGTTCAAACTATTCGTATTTTAGATGATTTATTTTTAAAGGATGAAAATTCATTAAAAAAAGCTATTAGCGTTTTTAATATGTTTGAATATACTTGGAGAGGTATGGCTCATATAAACAGTATTAGAAATATCACTCAAGAACTATTTAATGACTTAAATAAAAGTGGATGTTTTGAATTATCAATTGGTATAGAATCAGGCTCAAAAAATATTATAAAAATGATTAAAAAAAATACAAAGAGAGAAGTTGTTTTATCAGTTATAGAGAGACTATTCATAGCAAATATTTCTGTAAAAGGTTATTTTATACTTGGCTTTCCAGGAGAGGAGGAAAAGGATATGCAAGATACATATAAGTTAGCATATAAGATTAGCGAATTAGCAAAAAAATATAGTACAATCTTTAGGGTTAGCGTATTTCAATTTAGACCATACCATGGTACTGATTTATATGATATGATTTTTTCTGATGAGGATTTATATATTGAAGAAAACAAAGAATTATCAAATATGATAGGTAGAAATAACTTTAATTTTACTGCAGGTAACTATTCTAAAGTTGATACATCAATTCTTAATGATTATATTTCAAAATTACACAGCTTAAATTAACTTGCAGCTTTGATTTGCTCTTTAAATAAATTAGTAATTTTTTCTTGTATATTCTCGATATATATATGTTTTTGTTTACTTTTGTATATATGGATATATGAAGGATGATATACTGTTTCAAAAATTGTAGAATCTAAAATATTTAAAAGTTTTTTTGAGATACTTTTTTGAAATGCTTTATTTTTAAACTTTCTCTTTACAAAATCTCCAACTTTATTACCTAAAAGAAATACAATTTTAGGATTCAGCATTTCTATTTCTAGTAATAAATTACTAAAACAAGCATCCATTTCATTTTTTTCTGGATATCTAATTTTATTATTGTCATCTAATGGTAAACATTTAACAAGATTAGATTTATAAAAATAAATATTTGTAAAAGCATTTTCTATACTTTCAATTATTTTACCAGTATTTGTATCATTAGATAATGGAATATTTTTATTTACATTTTCTACTTCTTTTGCAGATAAACCAACCCACAATACATCTGATATTTTTTGTTTATCTAACAAAGGTTTTTGATTCTGACATAAATTACAGTTTTGGCAAGTTGAAATACAGTTCATAAAAGCTCCTAATATTGGTATATTATATCAAAATAATTTTAATTTATCAAGTAATATGAATTAAATTTATTAATTTAATTAAGTAATATTGCTATATTTAATTTTTTTTGATAATATTTTATTTATGACTAAAATTGAATTTACAAAAAAACTTAAAAATGTTGGACTTAATAAAAGTAAATTTGCAAAACTATCTGGAGAAAATTACTATACAGTTTTAGGTTGGGGTAGAACTTATAAAAAAGAAAAAAAGGAGAAGAAAGTTCTGAAAGTACCTATATGGATTGATTCATGGTTAGAAAATTATGAAAAAGCTCAAAAATATGAAAATATAGTAAAAAATATTTCAACTGAAATCAAATCATAATTTTTTAGTTAATCAATAATTAAAAGATTACTATCAAATATTCAATCCTAAATATAAATATTATTTATTTAAAATCTATAAATTTATTATTATAAAAACCATTACTAGATATAATTATTTCTTTATAATTTAAAGGAATATTTTGACTATAAATGATATTTTAAAATACTGGACTTTGTGTGAACTTTCTGATTTTAAATCTTTTAAAATACCTAATGAAAAAATTAAAGAGTTTTCTTATATAGAAAAGTTAAATATCAGTAATTTTAATAAACAAAATTCAATCATCAGTAAAGATGCTTATTTTGAATACTACAGAAAAGATGATAATCCAGATGTGAAACTTATTAGTTTTTATAAGAGTACTAATATTTATAAATTGTTTTTAGGATTAATAAAAATTGAAGAGTTTATTAAATTCTTATATGAAAAAACTTCACCTAAATTAGCAAAGAGTTATGAAAATGAACTTGAGAGAATTAATTCTGAAGAATATACATACATTGGATATATTTATTTAGATTATTTAGGGAATATAATTAGTATAGAAAACAAATCTATTGCTATTAATCCAATCTTTTATATTTTAAAAAATATCAGTGAACAAAATAAATTAAACAATTTTAATTATAATTCATTCATAGAAGAATTTAATGATGAGTTTTCAAAAGAATATTCAATAACAAAGAATTGTCTAAATGTTATTGTCCCCTCATTCACTTATTTAATGAAAAGCATGAATCCTAACGCTAAATATAATAACCCTTTTAAATTTTTAGAATGTAAAGATTCTAAAATCGTAATATATAATGAGTTATATAATCATATTGAAAAATTAGCTTCGGACGAGTCGTCTAAATACTATAAAAAAGCTTCAATTTATTATGACTATCTAAGTAAAATAAAAAATGAAGATACCACTAGTGAATATATTATATTTATGAATTCCCAAATTAAATATGAAAACATAAGTATTGAGCAATATATTTTAGAGTCAACAATAAATCTTTCATTATCAAATTCTTCTAATTTAATTTATTATCTAACAAACAAAAATCATCAATTAGAAGATAATATAAAATTACCTATAAATTTGTATGTATATGATTTTTTAAAAGAAGAAAATATTTTTAATCTCAATTTTAAAACAACTACAACAAATGATAAAATTAACTTCTATGAAATTCAAGAAAAAATATTAGAAAAATTTGAGATTCCTGAATACTTACTACACAAAGATTCTTATGAAAGTACTACTGTTTTTATAGGACATGAACACGAAAATCTACCTCTTAATAATTTAAAAAATGTGGTTGAGAATCAAATGATAAGCTTTTATATTGATGCTTTATCAGAAGAACCAAAAAAACTAACAATTGATTATATTAGAGGGACAAATAATCGTATTGATGTAAATGAATCTATATCAAATCGTAAAACCATTAATGACTTAAAGTACTTTAAATCTACTTCAGGAAAATGGGCTTCAAAATATCCTCTTTATTATGCCCAGCAAGCTGCAGTAAATTTATTTTTATCTAATTACAATAAAGAAGGAAATATCTTTTCTGTTAATGGACCACCAGGAACAGGAAAAACTACTTTACTTAAAGATGTAATTGCAAATATAATTATAAAAAGAGTTCAAAATATTTTAAATTTAGGTTGTGAAGTATTTAAAGGTGATGAATTAAATGCTGATTTAGTTAGTAAATTTGAAATAATAGTTACTTCAAATAACAATGCTGCCGTTGAGAACATTACTGTAGATCTCCCTAAAATAGATGAATTTGATTTTGAGTACTTAGGTTGCACAAAAGATGTATTATTACTTAGTGATTTAGCAGAACAATTTTATGGATATAAAAGTTGGAATCTTTTTTCATTAAGACTTGGTAAAAAAGATAATGTTGAACAATTTAAAGCAAACTTTGAAAATATTGTTGAAAAAATAAAAAAAGCAGATAAATTATCAAGTGAATCTTTTTTAAATAATCGATTAGATAAATTACGAGAAAGATTTTATATTACTCTTGGATATTTATGTAAAGATGAAGAAGAATTTAAATCTTTTGATAAGTTACCTACATTACAAAGAACTATTAACTCTTTAAATAAAGAGATGGAACTTTTATATAAAAATATAAGTTCAATTGAAAAAGAACTAGACAAAGTAAAGTTAGAACATAAAGAAAAAAATGATGAATATTTAATCATTAAAAATAAAGAAAATTCATTAAACAAAAGATTAGAGCTTAAAAAGGAGAATCTAAATAGTTTTGGATTCTTTTCAAAATACATTTTTAAAAGAAAAACTTTTAAAGCTTTAAAAGATGAAATATATCAGTTAAATAATGATTATAGTGAAATACTTGAAAGTAAATCTTCTTTAGAAGAAAGTATAACTAAGCTTCTTGAATTTAAGAAATCTAAGACTACAGAACTTATTAAGGAAAAACAAAACTATTCTAAAATTAGTAATCAAAGAAATTCTTTAGAAAATGAATATGATATACTATTGAAAACATATAAAAATAAAAAATACTATTTACCTGATGATGAGTATTTTAATTTTTCAGAAGAAGAAATACAAAAAGATAAACAAGTTTACGGAAAAGCATCTTATTTAAAGAATAAGTCTTTACTATTTTTAACTTCTCTTCAAATTTCTGAAGTAATATTTTTATTGAATATTAATAAATTTGTTAATTCAATAAACAGTTATTTAGATTCCTATAGAAGAGATGATTTATTAAATAAAGACTTAAAAAAATTACAAAAAGATTTTTCCTCTTTATTCTTTATTTTTCCAGTTGTATCAACAACTTTGGCATCTTCATACAATATGTTAAGAAACATTAAAAGTTATGGTACTTTAATTTGTGATGAATCAGGACAAGCAACTCCGCAGTCTTTAGTTGGTGCACTAAATAGAGCCAATAATGCTTTAATTGTAGGTGATCCTTTACAAGTTGAACCAGTATTTACAGTTCCTGAGATTGTAATTAATATATACAATGATGCATTTAAAATCCCTTCTTTATATTCGCCAACGACTTCTTCTGCACAACAACTTGCAGACAATGCCAATAAATTTGGTTCATATTATGAAGTTCAGAATAAAAAAGTATGGGTTGGAATGCCTTTAGTAGTCCATAGAAGATGTTTAGAGCCTATGTTTACAATTGCAAATAAAATTTCATATAATGAAAAAATGGTTTCAGCTACAAGTTATAACGATGAACTTATTCAGCAATTACCTACTAGTTGTTGGATAGATGTAGTTTCAGATGAACAAGATTTTAATATAAATAGTTCAGTTAGAGAAATAACAGTAATGGGACAATTTATAGATAAATATAAGCATTTACTAAATGATAATTACTATATTATTTCTCCCTTTAAATCAATAAATAGAATGTTCACTAGTACTGAAAATAATGAAAAAATATTTGGTACAGTACATACTTTTCAAGGGAAAGAAGCAGATGTTGTATTTATTGTTCTTGGAGGTAGAACACAAGGTTCAAAAGCATGGGCTGCACAAAAAGCAAATATTTTAAATGTAGCACTTACAAGAGCAAAGAAAAAAGTTTATATTATAGGTGACTATGATAAATGGAAAAACTTAAATTATTTTAATATAGCTATAAGTATCTTACCTAGAGATATCATATAAAAGGAGAATAAATGCAAATAGATACAAACTATCTAAAAGAAATCTTACATATTTTCATAGAGAGCGATACTAACTTTATTACAACAGATAAATTTAAAATAATGATAAGTGAAGATATTGAAAAGTTTTTATTTCATTGGGATTTATTGCTCGATAAACATTTAATTGTAAATACCAAAGGTGAAAAACCTAAAATTGCCACTTATGGTTTAAATGGTGATTGTTCCTTAATTCTTGGAGCAAATGTGAGACTTCATGATAACGGACATGAATTTTATAATATGCTGAGAGATGATACAGCAATAAATAAAATTCAAACAAATGTTAAAAATTTAAGTATGAATTTTCTTTTAGAAGCATCAAAGCAATATATTAATTATAAGATAGGAAATTTATTTAATTCATAGGTTTCAAATACAGCAGTAAAACTTCTATTAATAAGTCCCATTTTATTTAATTATTGTTCCATTAAATAAATTTCAATCATTATCAAACTTGCAAGAGATAAAGCCATTTGATTACATTTATAAATGTAATCAATATATGTTATATAGTTTAGTGTACCTGTACCACCACTTTTATACATTAACCTTTCAGGACTCGAGTCATCAACATAAAACCACCTATGATGAGAAGCATTTCTAATTTTACTATCAAAGTGTAATGTAAAATTATTAAAAGTGCGGTTAGATTTAAGAGGTCCTTTTTTTGATTCTTTAGTGAATTTTTTTCTATATTTATTAATTGTGACAGAAGAATCTAAAAACTTATCATAATCTCTTCCTTCAATTACATTATTTATTAGTACTAAAAGCTCAATATGCGAAGTTATATTCTCATAAGCATTACCATAAAACATATCCACATTATCAAAGTTAATTGGGCAAAATACACTTTCAACACCATCTGCTGGGTGAAGCTCTATTTTTGTATTTAACAATAAACGGTTGTACTCATCAAAATTTTTGAAGTATTCATTAAAAATTTTTAAATAATTTTTCCAGTTTATTGTATGTAAATCTTCTAAATAACATTTTTGAACTTTTAAAAATTCTTGAGTATTAAATTTTCTTGCTTTTTCAAATTCATCTTCAAGTTTGTTATATAACTTGATATTAGGATTAATAAAACGATAAAAAAAATCAAATAAAATATCATTAAATGTTCTTGAGTTTTTATGAAGAGATTTATAATTAGTATATTTTATGACTTCCTTATTATATATATCTTCTTTATCATTGTTCTTTAATCGCCAACAGCGTTGAATAATGTCCCAATCTTTCAATAAATTAGCATCTCCTCCTAATCCCTGAAAGATTGAAATTATATTCAGTCCAGGGAATATGTCATTCATTGCACCTCTAGCTTTTCTTTCATCAAAGAAACCATTTTCTATTGCGTGTTCAGATAAAGCTCTTGAGGCCATACCTTCAGATAATAAAAGTTTTTCATATATCATATCTTTAGGATATATTAATTCTGGATGTACATTAATTGCAGTAAAATTATCATCTTCTTTATCTCTTAATTCTGAATTTATACACTTTTCTAAATTAATAGTTGGAAATCCTAATTTTTCTTCACTCTCTTTAATAGTAAAGATTACTCCAACTTTTTCTTTGCAATTAGGACACTGTACAGCAATAATCTGTCTCTCTTGTGCTCCCAAACCACTACGCAACGTAATACCGTGTTCACAAGTATTACAAACCAAATTTATTCTTTGTGTCATTATTTTGTCCTAAAAACTATTACTTTTTTATAATTTTAAGTGATCTACACTCAATCTCATGGTCTCTTAACTTATCATCTTTTCTATAAGCATCTAAACCATTCTCATACTTAAAACATCTCTCAAACTTTGCATCATTGTTATAATATATTCTATATAGTGTTGTTGGTATTACTATATCATTTCCTATTTTATTATTAGTATTATCATATTTAGCTATTGAGATAGAATTTATATAGCCTAACTTTTGAGCTAGTGTTCTTCCATATCTTTCTACTTTAGTCCAAGTTCTTTGATTAACTGCTGCACTTTGAGGTATTATATTAGCCATAGTATATGCTTTATTTAATGCTTTTTTATCATAATCAAAATCTGCATCTGCAACTATAAAATGACCTCTATTCCAATCTTTACCATATCCAGTATAATCTTTTGACTTTGTTCTATATTCCATAGGTATAGTTTTTTAATTATAGAACTTAGGTCTTTTCTTAATATCATTTTTTGAATTAACTTTATCTCCATAGAGAGTTACCCATCCTGATAGAGCTCCTTTGTATTTATAACTATAGCAGATTTTATATAGTTGTTTATCTACTATTTGGTCACATTGTTTTGTATCAACATAATCTTCTAAAGATGTTGCATAAGAAATACTTGTTAAAAGCAGTAGGATTATTAGTAATTGTTTTTTCATTTTTTATCCTAATTTTAATTACTTTATTTCATCAAATTCATGTTGAAATTTAGTAATAGAATATAGTATTGATTGCAAGTTTTTCATATTACTCACGGCAGTTTCTCTTGATATTTTAAACCTTAGTTGTTCTTGAAGACTATCTCTTGACAACTCTTTTTGAATTAACTCACGTATCATAGAATAGTTTTTAGATAGTCTTTTAAAATTAAATTCATCAATTGTAGTACCACTATGCAGTATATTTTGTTTTGACAATATGTATCTTAATAAATAGTTATATTCACTTGCATGTTCATTGTTAATTGAATAAAGAACTTCGTATCCATCATTATCAAAAAAATATATACCATATTTTTTTTGAATCTCTCTTTTTAATTGATGTCTTTTTCTAACCTTATTTTTCAACACTTTTCTTTTAAATATTCTCAGTATTTTCATTGTTAAAACCTTATCACTTTTAAATTTTAACTAATTAAAAATTTTATTACATTCTTTACGTGCGAAAGAAGCATCAATTTTTATAAAACTCAAAGACAATGCATATTCAATACATTTTTCTTTTTTTATACTTGCATCAACATTAAATTTATTAACCTCTGATGCAGCAGTAATAATAGGTGTATATTTATTATTTTCATTATTGCCTGATTGAATCAGTTGTGAAGAAAGTTTTTTAATTCGTGCATCAAAAATAATCTTCTCAGAATCATAATTATTGGTCTGATTATTTGTAATCGTACCATAATTACTAAATGTTCCACTATTGTTAATATTATCATTTGCATACAATGTACCTACAACTAAAACCATTATTAATAAAATCTTTAATTTCATTTTCTTCTTCCTAAAATATTTATTTTATAAAATTTTAAACCATTAAATGATTTAAACCAATGTTCTTTTCTACCCAAAACTAAATAGAGTAATACATTTTGTTGAACCTTACTTTTATAATAATTAAGAAAAAAAGTTTTGAAATCAATAAATGATGGTTCTGCACATTGTTGGGGATGAGTATGCCAATCACCTAAATAAGTAATTAGACCATTACTTTCTTCCCATATATCTTCAATATTATCTTGTAAATAATCAATATCTAGCTCTAGACCATATTCACTTGATTCTAATAATCTTCCTTCAAAAAAATGAGTAATTTCAATTGTGTTATCTTGGGGATATAATTTTCCTAAAATAACTCCACCTCGTTCATTATCAAACTCAAATTGACGAAAAGTTAAAAGATTTTGTTTTAGCTCTTCACTAATATAAACTTTTAAATTTTTTATATCAAATTTAAATTTATTCATTATTTTAAAAATCTCTTTTAATCAATGTATTATCTTCAACTTTAAGATCACTCTTTAAATATTTATCTAAACTGCCTATTTCACCAACCGAAACCCAATGATTCTTAATTTTTTCATCCATTAAATATTTAGTAACCATATTTGCAAAGTGATTTAAATGTAAATTTGCATTCAAATATGTATATGGCATATAATTAGAATTACACCCAACATCACTTTTTACAAACATTGAAGTTGCTTTCTCATCTAAAAGCATGATTTCATTGAATAATTTGTTCATATTAAACACTTTACTGTCACAAGTACTATCAAATAAAATCCCATGTCCTATACAAGCTGTTGCTTCAAACCAACATGATATAACAGGTGCACTATTTTTATTAATAGCATCTCTGATAATCTTTTCTTCAATATGATTAGCATCACTACCTAAAGCTGTGATAATTAAATCACAATCCTTTAAATCATTAAGTACATCTTCAACATACTCATCAACTGCACTTATCTCAATATCTAAAAACTGTTTTCCTAAATATCTTTTAAGTGCTATTGCTTTATTCTGCTCAAGATATTCCATACCAAGTAAATGCCTTGCAATATTATCTGAACTTAATGTCTCTGGATCAATTAGTAATAAATTATTACATCCCACTTTAACTAACTTATGTGCTAATGCCGCACCAACTGATCCACATCCTACTATTGCAATTTTCTTTCTTTTTTTATGTACATTAACATTCATTAAATTTCCACCTCGCTTATATAGCCTACTATTAGATATATTCATAGCAGGCATTCCATAGAATACTTTATTTGAATTTGAATCACTTAAAAAAGGATTAATAAAATTTACAACATTTGTTGATTTTATTTCATCAAAATACATAGCTGCATAATGAGTTTCTTTATTACCAGGTATGAAAATAGAGAATAAAATTACAGGTAATATGTTCTTTGCTTTCTTAATTTTTTGAAGACTACTTAAATATCCAAGTTTTTGAATAAGACTTTTTAATTCTGAATAAGTCCTAGGTATGTTTTTCTCCAATTCTCTTTCAAAATTTATATATACAATTTTATTTTTAATAAAATTGTAATTAGCACTTTTACAAAATTGCTCTATATATTTTTCATCTTCTATAAAAAGTAATTCTTTATCTTCTGTCTTAATAATATATGAATCTATAACCTTAAAAGATTTAAACTTTTGGATAAGTTCTTTGTTAAAATGTACAATTCCTGTAGTTTTACACCAGTAGCTATCAAACTCATCAAAAATCTCATTTTTATCAAATTCATTGTTTTCAATTTTATTTAAAAAGCCTTCTAATCTATTGTATGAGTCATACAATAAATCACTTGGATTTTCATAATACAACTTATCTTCATCTGCATCAAGACAAAGTCTATGTCCACTTATCCTATGATTATGTTGTTCAATATGTGGGTACTTAAGAAACATTGTTGTATCAGTTGTATAAAATTTTGGGTATTTTAAAGGGAAATTATGACTGATTTCAGTTATAATTTCCACAGAAGATTTATTAATAGTGAATTGTTTACTCATTAATAACAAATCTTTAGTATCTGATTTGGATATGTCTATAAAATCTAATTCTTCCAAATAATCTTTTGCCAGAAGTTGATTGGAAGTTAAATTATTGTTAGGCATATCTTTTTGCCGAACTTCTTTCAGGCTTAACAGTTACTGTTGCAGCAGCTGACGTTGCACTTCCTTTATCTGAAGATGAAGTTTCATCAACTAATACTAATGTTATACCATGTTTTTTTACAGATTCAATCCCATTATCTCTTGCCTGTTTAGATGAATACATCTCACTCTTACCAATAACTTCATAATTTTTTGCTCGAAGATTAAAATATGGACTTCCATCTTTTGCTTCCAACCTTTGATAGTTCTCATCTTCTTCACAGTTTTTTCTTACTGATTCAATTCCATTCAAAGCACCATGTTTACTTGTGTAATTTTCTGATGTAAGAATCACCTCATTATTTGCTGCCTTAAGAACCCAATGATATGGCTCTTCAATTCCTTCACGTTTTGATAAAACGTAATAACCGTTCTCTTTCAAAGAAAACTCCTTGTGTGTAAGCTATGAACCAAAAATAGATTCACGCAAAATAATTTTACACAAAAAAGAAACATTTGTCAATATTATTTCCAAAAAATAGTATATTTTATACATAAGTTTATCAAATAATAGAAATATATTACCATTAAAATTCTAAATAAAGGTAATATACTTGCATTTTTTTTATAAGTATGTTAATATTATAAATATTAAATTAATGGAATAAAGAGATGAATGAAAGAATAAAAGAAGTATATACGAGATTATATAATGATAAATTTTCTTGTACAAAAGAGAATTTAAAAGAACTTTTTGGTGTTACACAAAAAACTATTGAGAATACTTTTAAAGATAATGATGAAATAATTTATGATAAGAAACTAAAACGTTATAGATTTTCAAAACTTTTGCCATCACATATCCCTTATAAAATATTCTATGATTTTTTTAGTGATAGTATTAATAATAAACAAATAAAAAGTGATCTTTCTATAATTACGCATGCATTAACCGATTCTGAAGAAATACTAATGGTAAAAACTGATTTATTATCTGAACTTTCAAAAAAAATAATACAATTTAAAACAGCTATAAATGAAAACTGTGTACTTAAAATTCTCTACAAAAAAAATGGGTTTGATCAAGAAGAAAAATTTATAAAACCAAATACTATTATATCTAATGGTTTCACTTACTATTTATATGGAACATACCATGAAAAAAATGAAAAGGATGTTGGGGAAACAAGAACATTTGAATTAAATCGTGTTGAAAAAATTGATATAGAAGATTTTGTTGATAATGAAGTTTTTAGAAAAGATCAATTTGGGAATGCATTTGGACCATATCAAAAAGACAAATATGTTCTTTTAGAGTTTGATAGAATGAGTACAGATTTTTTTAAAAAAGCCAATATATTTAATAACCCAACTTATGAAATTGTTGATATAGATATTGATACTTTAACTGCAAAGATGTTTTATAATAGTTTAGACATTGAAGTATTAAAACTTATTCAACAATGGATGCCACATATAAAGATATCTAATCAAGACAAGAATAAAGATATACTTTATTCTAAAATAAAAGAAAATTTTTATAAATTAATTGAATAATATATTATTGATAATATAGCAACACTTGAAAAATTATCCATTCAATTGTAAAGTTAAGCAAACTTAGGTTTAAAATGAATATATCAATTTCTAAGCATGCAATAAAAAGAAGAAAGCACTATAAGCCAATAGAGAAGGATATTTTAATTGATCTAGTAAAACAAATTAATGAAAAATATCATATCTCTAAAAGGGATGATAACTCATATAAAGTAGCTCACAATGGTGCAATTGCAATCATTAAAAAAACTGATGATTCCTTACTTTTAGTTACTGCGTATGGCTTTAAAAGATATGATTATAAAATTGATAATATAAATTTTAAAGTCTCTATAGCTCTATCAATAAAAGAACGAAAGAAAATTAGAGAAAATAACAAAGGTATAATACGCAAAATATATAGAATAAACTTTTTAGGTAAAAAAGTTGAATGTGGCTCAATATCAGACATTTCGAAGAGTAAACACTCTAAAGATAAAAAACAAACTAATGAATTCAGGTATAAGATAGTTTTAGATTGGAAGCTATTTATAAAATTTAAAAACATTCCTATGAAACATTATCATTTATATTTTAATAATTTTGATGAGATATCTAATATTGTACATTTAGAAAATGATGTATTCATATTGAATGATTTTAAATGAAGCATTCAATAAAATTTTTACTCCTGTTTTTTATTTTAAAATGCAATCTTTTCTATAACAAAGAAAGATTGATGTTATAATTTATAAAAATTATAAAGGCTATGATATGGAAGAGTTAGAACCAAACTATGAAGTTCAAGTTTTCAAAAAAGGCGAACACTACTGTATAGATAGTTACTATACTTATAGTGATAATGAAACTACTGCATTAAGTGAAGGAATTGAGCATTTTAAAAGCTCTTTCTCAACTTCTTCTTATGATTTTGTAGTAGAATATTGTGGAGAACTTCAAAGTGATAGAACTTATGAAATGTCTCTTGATTCAAATTTTTAAAAGGACCTTTTTATGATTAAAAATTTAGATTTACTAAAAGATATGCCTTGTGATATTAATGCAGATCTTAAATTAGCAAATGAAAAACTTCTTGAGCTTGAAAACTCTAACCTAGCAAAACATGAAAAAGAACTTCAAATAAAAGTTTTAAGAGATATTATTAGAAACATAAAAGAGATTTTGTAAAATCTCTTTTACCTAGTACTTCTTTTTTTAAACCTCAATTTGTCTAATATTAACCCATACACCAAATCCACTTTCATTAGGATATCCAAATGGGTTACAGATACATTTAACATTATATTCTTCATACTCAAGTTCTTCATGAGTATGGCCAAATATCCAATATTTCATAGAACCATTTTTTAAATACACTTCTCCCTCAAAAGTAAAGAATGTATTTGATTGATTATTTTGATATCTTTCACTTATATTTTCATCTTTACATGATGGATTTATATGAGTTATCATTACATCACAATTTTTATAAACTGCTTCAATTTTAGGTTTCTCAATTTCAAATATATCATTAAAATTTTCTATACCAAATATAAAGTTAGAATCATTCATACAGTTATGCCACATTTGATTAGTTGATTTAACTGGAAAATTTTCATTAGGATATTTTCTCTTTAAATAACCATCGTTATACCAAGAATCACAACCACCAAATTTAATTCCCTCTATTTCTATAACATTTCCATCAAGGCAATATAAGTTTTCTTCTCTATTAATTCTTAATCTCATATCTTCAGCTCTTGCAAATGAATCTTTAAATTGAAGCTTTGAATCTTTATCAACTAAATAATAATCATGATTTCCAAGAATACAGATTATATATTTATAGTAGTGTTTTTTTAAGTATTTTAATATTCTTACTCAACTTTCGCACATAGATTCCAATAAATTCATGAACTAAAGTTGATAAATAAAGTCCATAAGTAGGCACTTTTTAGTATAATTACGTTACCACTAACATCATTATAAAGGTCTATCTTATGG